>MDTC01195745.1_pt1 | contig 49031 bp, 46 predicted proteins | sample 811181 | NCBI WGS metagenome assembly MDTC01 (sample SAMN05326644, study PRJNA326480) | marine metagenome | isolation source: seawater | place: Pacific Ocean: North | collected 2011 | reverse complement strand
TGCGACATCTATATCGAGAAGGCCCGCGCCGAAGGCTTGGCGATCACGCATATTTTCGAGACGCATCGTAATGAGGACCTCGTTTCCGGCGCAGCGGTCCTGGCCGACATGACCGGGGCAAAGGTGCTGCACGGCCCGAACGCCGATGGCGAAGTCGTCTATGCGCAAACGACGTGCGAGGGCGACAGCTATCGCGTCGGCCAGCTCGAATTCCGCGTATTGGAGACGCCGGGCCATACATTCGATCATCTCGCCTACGCATTGTTCGACACCGAATATCCGGAGAAAGCCGTTGCCGTGTTTACCGGCGACGTCTTGTTCGTCGGCGACGTCGGACGCACCGACTTCTATCCCGACCGCAAACGCGAGGTCGCAGGCCTGCTCTATGATTCCCTGCGCAAGATCTGCGACCTGGGCGATCAGGCCATCATTTATCCGGCCCACGGCGCCGGTTCTGTTTGCGGGTCGGGCATGGCCGACCGCGAGTTCTCAAGCGTGGGCCACGAGCGGCACAACAATCCGCGGCTGCAGATCGAGGACCGCGAAGCCTTTATCGACTTCAAGGTGGGAGAGAACCATTATCAGCCTCCCTATTTCAGGTTGATGGAGCGGCTGAACCTGGAGGGCGGGAGTCCCGCTCCGCGGGTCATTGAGCCGAAACCGATGTCGCTACAGGAGCTAGGCGAATGCGGCGCGGACCACCTCGTCGATATCCGCGAGCCGCTCGCCTATGCGTCGGGCCATCTGCCCGGCAGTATCAATCTCCCGGTTGGGATGATCCCCGCCTTTGCGGGGTGGTTTATCGGCGAAGGGGAGAGTGTCGCCCTGATCGCCTCGTCGCAGGGCCAGCTGAATACTGCCATGGAACACCTGGTCCGCATTGCACTGGACAACGTTCTGGGTGGTTACGTAGGCGTGGTGCCCGCGGCGGCGGCGGGCAAGAAGATGCGATCGATTCCGATGGTGGATACCGAAACAGTCGACCGGCGGCTGACCGGCGAACACAACGAATGGACACTGCTCGATGTGCGTGATGCCGATGAACGGGCGGCAGCCGCGATCGACGGCTCGGAGCATATTTATGTCGGCGAACTGTCTAAGCGCTGGCAGGATCTGGACCCGGCCCGCAGCTACACCCTCATGTGCGCGAGCGGAATGCGGGCGACAGTGGCGGCAGGCTGGCTCGACGCTCACGGCTTTGACAATGTGGATGTGTACCTGGGTTCGATGGGCGCGTGGAAAGCAGCGCAGAATTGAATTGCTAAAACCTATCCCGATAGCCGACTGACCAATTGCGGAACGCGCTCCTCGCATCTGCGAAGGTAACGCCGCAAGGCGCGCATCCGTATGTCACGCGAGCATCGTAGACTCGCCCCGATCTCAGCGAGGCTTTCTACAGCGTCGAGCAATACGTCGGGTTCATGGATCTGGACCCGGTGCAGCCGGTCACTGATCCGATCGATCAGGACCGTCAGACACCGGTATGTCGGCAAAGACGGTCAAGCAAGCTGCGACGAAAACGTCCTGCTCGATATGGTGGTTTCTCTCGATGATGCGGAAAATCACGTGAAAGACACGCATGAAGCTGTCGCCTGGATGATATGCGCCTTGCGTTCGACCAGATTGGATGATGCAACTCGCTCGCGCGGAAGTAGAACTGCACCATGAGCAGTAGCATCTGGACATGATCTTCCGTTGCTGGCCCGTACGGTTGCTGTCAGGTCAGCAAAGGATCTTAAGAAACCCGTCCCGAAAGGTTGCCCCACCTGCCCCGCAATGCCCCCTCCGCTTCGCCGACATATCGGCGCGTCAAGGGTAAAGCCCTCCGATCGCGGCAATACTGAATCTGGTAATTGCACATGCCGCCATGTTCGAAAGCCGCCGTGGCTCCGGCGAGATAGAAGGTCCACATGCGATAGAAGCGCGCATCGAACATCGCCTCGATCCGTTCGCGGTTGGCTTCGCAATTGGCATACCATGCGCGCAGCGTTCTGGCGTAATGCAGCCGCAGCATCTCGACGTCGCTGGCAATGAGGCGATATTTCTCGCTCGCCGCGACGGTTTCCGAAAGCGCCGGGATGTAGCCGCCTGGAAAGATGTATTTGCGCGTGAAAGCGTCGGTTGTGCCCGGTGTGCCGATCCGACCAATCGTGTGGAGCAGCATCACCCCGTCATCCGTCAGCATATTGGCGCAGCAGCGGAAGAACGTTGCGAATTGCGGGCGTCCGACGTGCTCGAACATGCCGACCGAGACGATCCGATCGAAACGCTGGCCGCGCAACGAGAACCAAAGTTCTCGCCATCCATGCGCAGGAGTCCATCGCAGCCATAATCGAAAGCGGCGACGAGGAAGCACAGCGAATGAAACTGGCGGAACTCTCAGATCTCTTTGGAAAGTTCAACCGCTAGAGACGATGCCTTGCCCTCCTGAAGGCTGTTTCGAGAAAGACTTGAACGGCAGCGTTAGAAAGTCGGCTAACAGATGCCCTGCGCATTCTGCGTCATGATCGAAAATGCTTGGCGCGCTCCACCATATGATTCATCTGAGTCGCTGCGTGGATGGTCAACGGATGCTGCTTCGCGTCGGGCCGCGGCGTTATAAAGTCCGCCATTTCAGCGATAAGCTCGAGCTGCTCTTCGCTAGCCTTCGAGAGCAGACCAAGAACGATATTTTCCAAGGCAATCACGCGGATGCGCAGCTGGATGAGTTCCGCGTCCGACAGAGCGGGGATATCCCACTCGTCGCAAGTTGCTGCTAACGCTTCCTGGGGACCACAGGGCAGGGCCCCGCCCTCCGCTTCCCACCGCGACACCGCGATGTCTTTCTTGTCGTGTGCCATGTTCTCAAACTCCAGACCTACTTTACCATGCCGCGAGCGGCGAATTCCAAACGGCGACGAACATCGCCATCGCTCACCTATCGCGACGAAGATGGAGGCTTTCTAGTTCCTCGCGAAGGGCAAGAAGCCCTTCCAGATCGTCAGCCTCCGGTTTGCCTACGGCAGGCTTTTCGTGGATCCACCTCCCACTCACTACTGAATCGAGAAGCAGGGCAGCGAGATCGGCATGGCAGCAGCGGAAGCAGTCCGTCGATAGCGTCCGCGCTTTCACTTGCGCTTCGCCGCTATAGGGCAAATCGATAAGCCAACCGGGTCTTGCGGCCGTCCACTTGAGACCTTGCTCGGCCTCGAGCATGCGCTCCATGGCCCGCATGTGTTCGAGAATGTTTGCCAGAGCGGGGACAACTGTCAGCCGGAACCATGACGGCACTCCGGCTTGCTGGTCCACGAATGCGGCGGATATCACTGCGATCCGGTCGATGCCGACGCGGCCCATCGCTTCGACAATGCGGCGCGTACCCTCGGTGTAGAGCGGTGGTGGGTCGATCGCGGTCGATGGCGTGAACGAAACGCCAAGGGTGGAAATAACCGCATCGCAACCACGAATGGCATCAGCAAGGTCGTCCTCGAGAACGTCGCATTGGATATAGTCGACACCTTCGATCCGTTTCGCCGGGTCCGGTAAATGATGCTCGAGACCGCGCACGTGGTGGCCGCGCTGCATCGCCTGTTCGAGGAGCAGCGTGCCGGTCTTTCCACCGGCGCCGAAGACGGCATGGGTCAGATTATCGGTCAAAAAGAAACCTTCGCAATTGCAAATGATGCGGATGAATATGAAGCCCCGCGCATGGGGTTGGTCATGCGCGGGGCTCCAAGACGGCTCCAGTGAGCCTGCGACCCGCAGGGCTCTCTTGGGGGAGCTGGAACCGCCTATCCACTGTAGCTTCGAAACCCGCGCCGGGCTTGCCTCCGGAAACAATCCAGGCACCTCACGCGGGTTCTTCTGCTACTGGTCGCAGATAGAATATCCGCGATACCCCAGTTCGTCTCCGGCCCCGGGCGGGACCACGATCAATTCCTGCGCTTGCAAGCCCGCATTGCCTTCATCGTCCAACAGACGCGTGGTGACGAGCAGATCGCCGCTGGTATAGCGATCCGTACCGGCAGCGCTGACCGGGATCAGTTTGCCGTTCAGCTTGATGAAGCCCTGGCTTCCCGGTTCGTAGACGAAGGTGGGGTAGCCAACCTCGGTCAAGCGGAAGACACAACGACCTTCCTTCCCGCCGATTGCCGAAACATCGGCGTCGCTCATCGTCTCGGGCTTTACGAGCGCCGTCGATATGTTCTGCAGCGCGCTGGAAGCCGGCTCGATTGGCGACGCTTTGGCCGGCGGATCAAGCTGCGCTTCGCGATCATTGCCGATGGCGGTGTTCTGGTTGCACCCAGCCAGCGCGACAGCCAGCCCTGTGGTGAGGATAAAGGTCGTCTTCATTGCGCAGCTCTTTCTTCGGGTGTCTCGGCAAGGGTTGGGTCAGGTTGCGGAGTTGCGGGAACCGGAGCTTCGATATCTTCGGGGAGCCTCTCAGTGGTCCGCACGCCATTTTCCTCGATATCCTCGATGAGGTATTTCATCTGCGCGATCTCGCGGCGCTGGGCGAGGATGATATCGTGCGCGAGCTTGCGCACGCGCGGATCGCGGATATGCGCCCGTTCGCTGGTCATGATGGCGATCGAGTGGTGAGGGATCATCGCCGCCATATATTCCTCGTCGTCGATCGTGGTCTGGCTGCGCACGAGCCACAATGCCAGGGCGAAGACCACTGCTGCGACGCCGAGAATGATGAAGTTCTTGGTTCTGTCTTTATACATGCCCCACATGAAGAGCAGCATGACGACCATCATCATCGCGCCCATCACGAACATCATCCAGAAGCGCGTTTCGCTCCAGAAGAAGTGATCGGCATCGTAGGTGTTGGCATACATGAGGACAAACATGACAACGGTCGATGTCGAGACCATCGCCATGAAGCGCCAGTAATTGCCACCGCCTCCCTCGCTATGATCGTGTTGCGTGCCTTTCGCCATATCAGTTCTCCTGTTTGCTCATGGTCTGGTAGACATATTGGGCGGTGCAGCTGATCATCAGGAACCCGGTCAGTGCGGCTATTCCGGAAATAGCGCGCATGTGACCGGCGGGCAGAATATCGCCCAGTCCGACAGTCGATATCGTAATCAGCGCGAAGTAATAATAGTCCATCCAGCTATCGATGACGTCCTGCTCCAGCGCTCCAAGTCCCCAAACACTGGCGAGATACATACCGCCTGCAAAGATACCGGCGATGACGAGATGGCTGGCAAGAACCAGGGACGAGCCGGCAAGGACCCGAAGATGCCTTGGCTCCTTCCCGGGCGGGGAAAGGGCCTTGGCGCCGCGCAGCATCCACATATGAAAATAGAGCGAGACCGCAAATAGGACGAAGCCGAGGAGCAGAGCCGCGATCATAAAGTGATCCAGCCCAGCGCCTTTGCTCCCATCCAGAGGCCCATACCGATCATGAACAGGTTCTCGGTCAGCGACACGAACCCCAGCGGCACGTTGGAACTGCCGCCCACGCAGGCGCATTTGAGCTCACGCTTCTGGATGTAGACCGCGTAGAACACGCTGACGGCACCAATCGTGCCTATGAACAGTGAGACCGGTACCGAGATGATCGGCAGCGCATGCGCGGTCATCAGGATACCAGCCAGCGCCTCGCCGAAGGGATAGACGAAACCGTAGCGCACCCAGCGCTGCGCCAGCAGATCGTAATTGAGGAACATGGTCGAGAAGCTGCGGACGTCCTGCAGCTTCTGCACCGCGAGCAAGCACATTGACAGACTGACAAACCATTCGGCAGCTTGCACGGTGAGCAGCTCGCCAAGCGCGTACCAGCTGATGGCGAGGCCAAGCAGCGCCGCGATCGCGAAGATGGCGATGACGGGTTGATAGCTGATCGTGTCGTCGCCGGTCTGCGTTCTCTTCTTGCCGAAATGGGCGCGGACATCGTCGTATCCGCCGATCCGCTTGCCATCGATAAAGGTCTGCGGTGTCGTCTCGACGCCATGCTCTTGCTTGAACGCGTCGGTTTCTTCGCGCGAGGAGAGGTGATTGTCCTCGACCGCAAAACCCTGCCGTTCGAGCAGGTCGACCGTTTTCAGGCCGTATGGACAGATGTGCTTGTCCATCACCATCCGGTATACTTTTGCCTGCTTCATTGTTTTTCTGCCTCGTTTTGATGGTCTTGGCTGCTTCCATTGACGCCGGCGTCCGCATGCGCGTTCCCATCCTCCGCACGTCTCCGGCGCAGGAACAGGGCTTCGAGACCAAATACCGCAGCTATGAGGACCGCCCCGATCACCACGATGGCGGGGTCGGAATCGAGCTTCACCCCCGCAAAGGCGACAAGAATTACGCCGTCGGCAGCGATTGCCGCAAGCAGGACCGAACCCTTGGCCCCGATCTCCTTGCGCAGATGGCGGTACACGCCCCAATGGACCAGCATGTCCATGACGAGATAGAAGAACGCCCCGAGCGAAGCGATCCGCGACAGGTCGAACAGCACCGCGAGCGTGCCCGCGATCACCACCGTATAGACCAGCAAGTGACCGCGGATCGGACCCTTCATGCCGAAGTGACTGTGCGGGATCATCTTCATCTCGGTCAGCATGGTGAGCATCCGCGAGACTGCAAATACGCTGGCGATCACGCCCGAAGTGGTCGCCGCAATCGCAATGACGATGGTAAACCAGAACCCGAGCTCTCCAAGCGCCGGCCGGGCGGCGGCAGCGAGCGAATAATCGCGCGCCTCGACGATCTGGCCGATCGTCAGACTGGACCCGACCGCGAACGCGACGAGCAGGTAGGTGACGACGCAGATCGCGATCGAGATCATGATCGTGCGGCCTACATTGCGATGCGGATCGACGATCTCTCCGCCGCTATTGGTGATCGTGGTAAAGCCCTTGAACGCCAGGATCGAGAACGCGACCGACGCCAGGAACGCGCCGCCGCTCGTCATAGACGCAGGCTCGGCAAACGCGCCGGAGAAAAATCCGCTCGCGGCGATTGCGGCCACGGCGAACAGAGCGATCCCGCCGATCTTGATCGCCGACATGACAAGCGAGAAGCCGCTCACCGATCGATTGCCCGCCTTGTTCACGATATAGGCGAATACGATCAACCCAAGAGCCAGGGCTGACAGCAGGAGACTGTTCTCCTCAAGCCCGAACGGTCGCAGGGCGTAGGTAGCAAAGGTTCGCGCAACGAGGCTTTCGTTGATAACCATCGAAAGCGCCATGAGCAGCGAAGCCGAGGCCGCAACGACGCCAGGACCATAGGCTTTCTGCAGTATCATCGCGATGCCGCCCGACGACGGCCAGGCATTGGACATCTTGATGTAGCTATAGGCGGCCAGTGATGTGACGAGCGCACCCAGAACGAACGATAGCGGGAACAGCGGGCCGGCAAGTTCCGCGATCTGACCGGTGAGAGCGAAGATCCCAGCGCCGATCATCACGCCGGTACCCATAGCCACACCCCCGGCGAGACTTATTGTCCCCTCACCAGCGGCGTCGGGCGCGCTTTCCATCGCGGCATGTGTGCCATGCTTCGTCGCAGTCATAAGGCTCGAACTCCCCCGTCCGGAATGCCGGGAGCGCGTCGATCACGACAGGTCTTGTGGAGTGTGAGGTGCAACGTCATCCGCGCTTTTCTCGACCGAACACGGCGTAAAGCGGCACCACGACGACGGCAATATACCAGCCATAAAGGAAGCTGCCGAGGGCTCCGGCAAGGAAGCCGCGCCAGGTCAGCCATTCGAAGCCGGGCAAAAGAGGCGCCCAAGCTTCGTGCATGTGAAACCGCTCAGGGAAAAGGAGGCCGAAACCCACACAAAGCAGATAGCTGAGAAGCAGAAAACTGCTGAGCGTCCAGCCCCATCGCAAGATGTCCGGGCGGATCGATCGATCGGTCATATCGGCTTTCCTTTCAATCGGATCGTTTTCACTCCAGCCCGCTCCAGCGGGTCATGGATAGCTTGCAAATACGCGCTCGCCCGCAGGGCCGAAGGCAATGACCTGGTAGGGCTGCACCCTCCCGCCAACTTCCATGCCGGGGGAGCCAAGGGGCATTCCCGCAACGGCGAGGCCAGTCACGCCGTCGGGTCGTTCTTCGAGAAGGCGCGCGATCTCGCGTGCAGGAACATGTCCCTCAATCACATAGCCATCGACTTCCATCGTATGGCAGGAAATCAAGTCGTCAGGCACGCCTGCATCAGCCTTAACCTCGGCCATGGGACGGTCTTCGCGAACCGTGACCTCGTGATCCAGACCGGTGCGAACATGCTTCGCCCATTCCCCGCAGCATCCGCATTGCGGATCGCGGAACATTACATAGGGGCTTGCCTGTGCGGCGCTCGTGCAGGCTGCAAGGAGGATCACGCCGAAAGTAGCGAGTGCCGCGCGCGCGCGGCGTATGCCCAAGCCAGTAACTATGAATTTCATGCTCAAATCTCCTACATTCCTTCCATGTCGTGATCGGACATGGTCTCCATGTTGTGCCCTGCATGCGGGTCGACCGGTTCCGGAACATCCGAGGTCGTTGGACCGGGTGCCGGCGTCAAACCAGTTGTCGGCGTGCGCGGTGGTGGCGCTTCGGCCGGACCAGCCGGCTTGCGCTCGGTCGCGGGTACGCTGGCGACGGGCGCGGTTTCTACGCCGGTCTCGGTCGAATTTACGGAAGCGGCCTCAACTGGCGACGGCGCGCTCGCCGGTGCTGTCTCGATGGCAGCCGTATTTCCGTCATCCGCCATAGGCTCGGGTTGTTGATCGCACGCCGCCAAGCCCGCCAGCGCGGTCCCGAGGAAAAGCGTTCCAATCATCTTCTTCGTCTTGAAATGCTGCATCATGTTTATCCTTCAGATCCAGGAGAGGCCAAGGTGATCGGGGCCGTGCGCAAGCTCTCCGCCGAGAAAACCCTGAAGCAGAATGAGCGCGGCCATCGCGAAAAGTCCGGTGCGCAGAAGGACTCTGTCTTTACGCGGCCTGTAAGCAAGGGCGGCAAGAGCGAGACCGAGCGCGGCGATCAGCATTCCGTTCCAGCGGTGGAGATGCATGACCGTATCGCCGCCAAACCAGAGGCCGGTATGAATCCAGCCGAACAGGGCTGCGACGACGGCACCGCCCGCACCGCCATAGATCAGCACGCGGACAGCGGGTTCGGCTGCAGCGCCTCTCCCGGCCATGACGAACAATTCGGCCAAGGCTGCCAGCAGGAACAGTGCAATCGGGAAATGGATCGTCGCGGGATGCAGCTTCTTGAGGACAGTGACAAAGTCACCCTCACTGACGCTCTCGTGTCCGCCGGATGCGTCATCATGGCCGTCGGAGCCGTGGCCGGCTTCGGCAGACTGACCCGAGGCGCTTTGCATCCCGCTCATGCCAGTCGCTTCCTGACTTGGCTCGGAAGAGGCGGCAGCGTTCGTAGCGGGATCATGCGCTTCGTCGCCGTGCGCATAAACAGGACCGAGCGGCAGGATCACCGCGCAAACAAGTATCAAAAAATGGACTGCTTTCATGGTGGCGCGTGCCCTTTCACCGCAGATTAACGAGAGCTATGCTGCCTGTTACGCATCCCGAGCCGCCTCCCCTCATTAAATATCTTTGCGGGGAGCGGACGCGCCGCGCGTATGGGAAGAACGAACAGCAGTTGAAGGATCGACCCGCACCGATGGAACAGGACCTGGACCCTATTCTGAGCGCTCTTGCCCACGATATTGCACCGAGCGTGCTCGGCGGCTTCATGGAAGGCGTCTGGGAACGTGTCGGCGATATGAGTGCGCGGCGGGACGGGGCCATGCGCAGCATGCTGTTTGCCGGCCTGTTCGCAGTTGGACTCGGCGCGGGTGCCCTCACGGTTCAGGCTCCTGTCTATGCTCAGGAACCCGCCTACCCGCTATTTAGCGACGCCCGCCTTTCTCCCGCCGCGCTGCTACACGTCGATTGATGAAAAGTCCCAAACTGTATATCGCGCTTGCCGTCCTACTCGCTGCTCTTGCGGGATTTCTGGGCGCGGTCGCAGCAGAGCGATGGTTCGCGCCAACCCAGCCGGGCAGTCTCCACGAATTCGTTCACGAACAGCTCGACCTCACCGCCCAACAGGAAGATCGGCTCGACCGTCTCGAGGAGCGCTACGCAATCGAGAACGCCCAGCGCGAACTGGCGGTTCGGCGTGCTAACGCCAATCTGGCCGCCGCGATGGACAAGGAGCATGAATACGGCCCCGAGGTCAGTCTAGCCATCGACGAGGTCCACCAGAGCATGGGCGAATTGCAGAAGGCGACGGTCCGGCATGTTTTCGCGATGCGCCGCATTCTCGACCAAGAGCAGCAACGCGAATTCGATCAGCAGGTTGCCCGGTCACTGACCGGTTCGCCTTCGGAATGATCGCGGAGTGCAGGGGCAGCCGGATAGTCAGGAGCAGGCGCTTGTTGCAAAAGTTGCCGCCGGTGACCGCCGCGCATTCACGGAACTTGTAGAACCGCTCATACCCCGCCTGCTTGCAACCTCATTGCGAATGGTTGGCTCACATGATGAAGCCGAAGACGTTGTGCAGAATGCCCTTGCTTCGGCGTGGATCGCCCGCAAGCGCCTCGATCCGGCGCGGCCCGTTCTCCCGTTCCTCACGACGATCACACTCAACAAATGCCGCGACAAACTCCGCAGGCGGAAGGCAGCGCAGTTCCTGGGGTTCGGAAAGGCTTCCATGCCGGAACTTGCCTCCGATCCTGCGCCCTCGCCGGAATCCGAGACAGTCGATCGGCAGCTTCTGCAAAAGACCCATGCCGAAATTCAACGGCTTCCCGTGCGGCTGCGCGAGGCGCTGATTCTCGTTGCCATCGATGGGCGAAGCCAGAACGAGGTTGCCGATATAATGGGTGTTTCGGAGAAGGCGGTGGAATCGCTGGTCTACCGTGCCCGAAAGGCTCTGAAGGAAAAAATTTCGCGCGCGTGAGGGGAAGCGCCTCCAGCCGCGTAGGATAGGGCAAACCTCCTTCGAACAGGACTTTCTCATGCAAGCAATCAATCGACGCAAATTCCTGGGCTCGAGTATCGTCGCCGGCGGCCTGTTTGGTGCCACCGCCGCGATGCCCGCCTGGGCGCGCGGCGGCAACATGAATGGCGCGACGATCCGCCAGGGTTTCGATGAAGTATCCGGCCGCAATATCGATCTAACCATCGCGCGCGGCCCGCGAATTGTTCAGGGCCGTAGCGGTATGGGAGTGGCGGTGAACGGTAGCGTTCCCGGTCCGCTGGTGCGGCTGAAAGAAGGCGATCCTGTCAATCTCAATGTGACAAATGCGCTGGACGAAGACAGTTCGATCCACTGGCACGGACTGCTTGTGCCGTTTCAGTTCGATGGCGTGCCCGGTGTGAGCTTTCCCGGTATCGGGCCGCGGCAGACATTCACCTACGAAATGCCCGCCATACGGCAGGCTGGCACCTATTGGTGGCATAGCCATTCCGGCCTGCAGGAACAGGCCGGGCATTACGGGCCCATCATCGTCGATCCTACCGGACCCGATCCGGTGCAGGCCGACTACGATTACGTGATGCTGCTCAGCGAATTTACGCCGATGCATCCCCACACAATCATGTCGAAGCTGAAGAAGGGCGAGGGGTACTTCAATTACCAGCAACGCACGGCGACCGATGATTATCCGCTGACCGGAGAAGAGCGCCGGATGTGGGCAGAAATGCGCATGATGCCGACAGATATCCTCGACGTCACGGGCTCGACCTACACTTACCTCGCCAATGGACACGGTCCCGAAGAAGGGCTGGAATATCTGTTTTCGCGCGGCAAGCGGGTCCGCATCCGGGTGATCAATGGCAGCGCCATGTCCTTTTACAACGTCCGTATTCCCGGGCTGAAATTCTGGGTCGTAGCGGCCGACGGTCTTAACGTGAGGCCGGTCGAGGTCGAAGAGTTCCAGATCGGCACCGCCGAGACCTACGATATAGTCGTCGAACCGACCGGCGAAGCGCATACCATCGTCGCGGAAAGCATGGATCGCTCGGGCATGGCGGTCGCGACGCTTGCCAGCCGCCCCGGTGCCCGCGCGCCTGTCCCCGCGCTGCGCGATCCGCCGCTCCTGACGATGGCCGATATGGGCATGGCGGGTATGGGTGGCATGGCTGGAATGGAAGGTGACATGTCAGGCATGGATCATAGCGCGATGGGACATGGAACCTCGCCGCCGGACGGTATGGACATGAGCGACAGCGGCGACGGGTCAAGCGAGGGAGCGATGGCCGGAATGGCTGGAATGTCGATGGGCGGCATGGACATGCGCGACACGTCCAGGCTGCCACCCGATGTGAAGGTCAGTCCAGGCATAGACATGGTTGCCATGAACCCGCAGGACCGGATGGGCGATCCTGGTATCGGCCTCGACAAGGTTCCGCATAAGGTGCTGAACTACAAGGATCTGGTCGCGCTCGAACCGAATGACGATCTGCGCACGCCGTCGCGCCAGATGGAAATTCATCTCACCGGGAACATGGAACGCTACATGTGGTCGTTCGACGGCGAGAAGTTCTCGGCCGTCAGCGACGAGCCGATCCGCTTTGCCTATAACGAACGGGTTCGGGTCAAGCTGGTCAACAACACCATGATGGCGCACCCGATCCACCTTCACGGTCATTTCTTCGAGCTCGTCAACGGCGCACCTGCCGATCGCCAACCACAAAAGCACACGGTGGTCGTGCAGCCCGGCGGCTTCGCCCAGTTCGATCTCACCGCCGACGAGCCAGGAGACTGGGCGTTTCACTGCCATCTTCTCTATCACATGCATGCCGGCATGTTCCAGATCGTAACGGTCGCGCAGGAAGCAGGGCAACCAGACGTACAGCGCGTGGGAGAGAGCGGATGAAGTATATGATCGCGCTCATGCTCGCCGGAACGGCAACGCCCGCCTTCGCGCAAGACCATGGCCATAACCATTCCATGCCGATGCAGCCTGCCGACCCGCAGGACGCAGAGGAGGCCGCCGAAGAGGAAAGCAGCGGAGAGGATGCTTCGCCGCCATCCTCCGCAATGCCCATGGACCATTCGCAAATGGACCATGGTGCAATGGATCACCAATCCATGCAGCCGCAAGGTGAAGGTAGCCCCGAGATGCCGCAACCCATGGGCCAGTCACCTGTAGACCACTCACAGATGGATCATTCGCAAATGGGCCATGGGTCGATGGATCAGTCCGGAGTGGTCGACGACCAAGCGGGCGGAGAAATGGACCATTCCGCCATGGGTCATGAGGCGATGGCGATGGACATTCCCTCGGGTCCGCCGCCCGCTTCCGCGGGTTCGGGCCCTGCACGCGCCGCAGATGCCATATGGGGTGTTGAGGCAATGCGCGAGAGCCGTGAGCAGTTGCGCGATGAACAGGGCGGCCAGACATATTTCTGGTTCCAGGGTGACCGCGTCGAATACCGCGCGCGCGAAGGATCCGACGGCTATCTGTTCGACCTTCAGGGGTATTACGGTGGCGATCTCGACAAATTCTGGTTCAAATCGGAAGGTGAAGGCAGTTTCGGCGAGAAGATCGAAAGCGCCGAAGTCCAGGCGCTCTACAGTCGCGCTATCGCGCCGTTTTTCGATTTCCAGGCCGGTATCCGGCAGGATTTCGCGCCATTGGACCGCACCTATGCGGTGGTCGGCATCCAGGGCCTCGCACCCTATCTGTTCGAGGTGGATGCCGCCGCATTCCTGTCCGACAAAGGCGACCTGACGGCGCGCATTGAGGCCGAGCTCGACCAGCGAATTACCCAGCGCCTGGTCCTTCAACCCCGTGTGGAAGCGTCCTTTTCGGCGCAGGACGTGCCTGAACTGGGCATCGGTGCGGGCTTGGATACAGTCGAAGCCGGCCTTCGCCTGCGTTATCATTTCGCGCGTGAGTTCGCGCCCTATATCGGGATCGATCAGGAATGGAGGATCGGTCAGAGCGCCGACTACGCACGCGCCGAAGGAGAAGATCCCAGCGTGACGAATTATGTCGTCGGCATACGGTTCTGGTTCTGAGTAACAAGGAAAGTTCGATGCACACTACAATCATTCGGGGCGTGGCCGCTGCGGCGCTTGCTTTATCCGCGGCACCGGCGTTGGCCCAGGACATGGACCATTCCGCGCATGGGGAGCATTCGCAATCGAAGCAGATGGACCATTCGGCGCAGGGCATGAACCAGGCGGATCATATGGCGGCCATGAACGACGACGTCGCGGGGGCGGAGGCTGCTCTCACAGCGTATCGTAACGCGCTGACGGCGCGCGATGCTGAGGCCATGACAGCCTTGTTTGCGGAAGAATCCTTCGTTTACGAGAACGGAAAGGATGAAGGCAGCTTCACGAACTACATGGCGCATCACCTGGGGCCTGAACTGGACGCGATCACCAGTTTCACCTTCGGTGAGCCGACCGTTGCAGTCACCCGGATGGGACACATGGCTTACGGCCGGGAAACCTATACCTACCGGATTGAACTGGCGGATGGACGCGTGATCGATCGCGAAGGCGTGGCAACGTCGGTACTCACGCACGACGCCAATGGCTGGAAGATCGTGCAATACCATTCATCGTCGCGTCCTCCCCGCAACCAATAAGACCTCATGGCGTCGGTTCCAGCTCTACGAAAGCCGTCACGCAAGCTGCGGCTGCACATATTCGGCAGCAAGCTGCATAAGTGGCTCGCGCTTGTTGTCGGCGTGCAGGTGCTGTTGTGGATGGGAACCGGCGCTATCATGTCCTTTCTCAAGATCGAGCAGGTACGGTCCGAGCACGTCATATCGCGCGAGGCCGAAACACTCGATCCTGAGTTTCCGGCGCCGCAATGGTTGGTGGATCGACAGGGCATCGTTGCCGTGACGACCAAGTCCGTAGCTGGCCGTCCCCTCGTTCAAGTCGAGCGTAGCGATGGCTCGATGACGCTTCATGAGACCGAGACCGGAACGAGGGTATCTCCCCTCCCACTCGCCGATGCCCAGGCCATCGCTTCGCGGGCCTGGACCGGTCCCGAGACCTCGATCACCGGTGCTAAGCTGATCGAGCGCCCGATAGGAACAGAGTTCCGAGGTCCGTTTCCGGCGTGGCAAATCACCTTCTCCGATCCAGACGCGACGAGGCTCTACATCGATGCGTCGAGCGGCGCGATTCTCGCCGCTCGAAGCGATACCTGGCGCTTCTTCGACTTCGTCTGGGGCTTGCACATCATGGACTGGACCCAGCGCGACCGGATCAACAGCTGGTGGCTGCTGCTTTTCGGAATCGGTGGAACGGTCATCGCGTTGTCGGGCTTTGTACTGCTGGCGAACCGGTTCCCGAAACTGCGCCGCAGAAAGGTCCGGTGATCTATCCAAGGTATCCAATAATCGCGCTAATGATAGAAAGGCGCAATGTCATCCCTGCCCAGAAGTATCGGGAAAGTTTGCCAAGATCAAAACAGCGAGGCCCGTCATGAACAGTTCCGAACAAACCGCACCTCATCGAAAGGTTTCGATTCTACCGCGGATAGTCGCGATTCTGATCGGACTCATCGGTGCAACACTGTTTGCCGGTGGCATCTGGCTCGCAATCCTTGGCGGCTCGCTTTACTATGGGCTGACCGGCGCGGCGCTGCTTGCTTCCGCCTATTTCATCTTTCGCGGGAAAGCCTTGGGCGCGTGGATTTACGTCGGCATCTATATGGTGACCGTGCCCTGGGCATTATGGGAGAGCGGCAATGATCCGTGGGCGCTCGTGCCGCGGCTTGTTGGTCCGACCGTTCTCCTCGCTCTGGTCGCTTTGGTTTCACCCCGCCTTTATCGGCCGACAAGATGGCCAGTTGCACTTGCAGGGGCTGGGGGAGCGGTGGTGTTCCTTGCGGTTGCACTCTGGGTTGCATCGGCATCGGGCCCCGATCCGGTGAGGGGGGAACTCCCGATAGCCCAGGCCGGGATAGAGTTCGAGGATGTGGGCGTTGACTGGCCAGCCTGGGGAGGAACCCATTCAGGTCAGCGTTATTCGCAGTTGGATCAGATCACACCGGCCAATGTCGGCGGCCTGAAGCGCGCATGGATAGCACATACCGGCGATCTGCCCCTAGGTGCGGGTGAAGGCAAATACGCCCCAGAAACGACCCCGCTGAAGATCGGCGACCGTTTGTATCTGTGCTCGGCGATGAATATTCTCATCGCGCTCGACGCGCAAACCGGCGCGGAAATCTGGCGCCACGATCCACAAGTCTCCACCGCCGCCATTCCCTATTCGGCCTCCTGCCGCGGCGTGACCGCCTACACCCGCCCACGGGACAGCGGCACACAGCTTTCCGGAGGCGCCCAAGGCTCTCCTTCCCAGAATGGAGGCGCGCCGCTCGTACCTTCGAGAGCTGCAGCGAATTGCGCGATGCGCATTATTGAAGGGACGCTCGATGGCCGTCTCATCGCCGTCGATGCCGAAACCGGCCGCCCCTGCGCCGACTTTGGCGTCAACGGCGAGGTCGATATCAAAGAGGGCATGGGCCAGACATATCCAGGCATGGTGGCGATCACGGCTCCTCCGGTGATCGTGCGCGGCAACATCGTGACGGGCCATCAGGTTCTCGACGGGCAGCGCAACAGCGCACCGTCGGGCGTAATCCAGGCGTTTGACGCCGTTACCGGGGAGCGCGCCTGGGCATGGGATATGGGGCGTCCGGGAGAATTTGGCGAACCTGCTCCAGGCGAGCAATTCACGCGCGGGACGCCCAATATGTGGACGACGGCTTCGGCGGACGAGGAATTCGGTCTCGTCTACCTTCCCATGGGCAACAGCGCGGTCGATTACTGGAGTTCGGATCGCAGTCCACAGGAAAACGAATTCTCGACGGCGCTCGTGGCATTGGACGGCGAGACGGGCGAGCCACGCTGGCGTTTCCAGACCGTATACAAGGACGTCTGGGACTACGACCTCGGGAGCCAGGCAACGCTTGTCGATCTGCCGGGCGGAACGCCGGCGATTATTCTCCCGTCGAAGCAGGGCGAGATCTACATTCTCGACCGACGTACCGGTCGACCGCTGCACACCGTGATCGAGCGCGCCGTGCCGCAAGGTGGTGTGGAGCCCGCCGAGCGCACCGCCACGCAGCCCTATTCGGGCTTTGCGACGCTGCGCAGACCCTCTCTCGAAGAACGCGACATGTGGGGCATGACGCCAATCGACCAGATGATCTGCCGCATCCAGTATCGGCAGTCGGCCTATGATGGCTACTATACGCCTCCCACGTCAGATCGCCGGTGGATCCAGTATCCCGGTTACAATGGTGGATCCGACTGGGGATCGGTGGCGATCGATCCGCGCCGCGGAGTGATCTACGCCAACTATAACGACATGCCCAACCACAACCGCCTCGTCCCTCGCGCAGTGGCGGACGAAAAGGGATGGGAGCCGCGCGGCCCGCAGGGCAATCAAGGTGGCGGTGGTTCTGAAGGTGAAGGCTCGCCCCAGACCGGTACGCCGTTCGCCATCGACGTCAACGCGGGCTGGCGGCTCGGGCTGACCGGCCTTCTGTGTAAAGAGCCGCCTTATGGCGGCATTCGTGCGATCGACATGAGTAGCGGCGAGACGCTATGGGACCGGCCCTTCGGTTCGGCACGCGCAAACGGTCCCTGGGGTCTTGCTCTTGGCATTCCGTTCACGATCGGTACGCCCAACAATGGCGGCGGTGTCGTGACGGCAGGAGGACTGCTGTTCATTGCCGCGACGACCGACAATCTGATCCGCGCGATCGACGTAGAAACCGGTGAAACCGTCTGGACCGACGTCCTGCCGGGCGGCGGCCAAGCCAACGTGATGACCTACTCCCAGGACGGCCGCCAGTATGTCGTGGTTATGGCAGGCGGGCATCATTTCATGAAGACACCTGTCAGCGACGCAATAGTAGCCTACGCGCTGCCCTGGAACTAGCTAAGGAGAAATCACTGGGCAGAGGGATTGCCTGCCAGCGTTCCTAGGCAGAACCGGCATTGATCGCTTCAAGCTTCGTGTCCGTCATCACAAATAAGGCCATTTGCCGCTTCGTGACACCCCGGTTTTCTAGCGATTATTTCGATCCTGCACTTGCATTTCGAAAACCGGAAGCTTCACCCCCCGCAATCGCAAAGCATTGGCAATAACCGAAACCGATGATAGGCTCATCGCCGCTGCCGCAATCATCGGGTTGAGCAGCAGTCCAAACGCCGGGAACAGCACCCCTGCGGCAACCGGTATCCCGAGCGTGTTATAGGCAAAGGCGAAGAACAGGTTCTGGCGGATGTTGCGCATGGTCGCGCGCGACAGGATGATTGCCTGCACTACCCCGGTCAGATCACCACGCACCAATGTTACACCGGCGCTTTCGATCGCTACATCCATGCCCGTTCCCATGGCAATGCCGACATCGGCGGCTGCCAGAGCCGGCGCATCGTTTATACCATCGCCCGCCATGGCGACGCGGCGTCCTTCACTCTTCAGCCTTTCAATCTCGCGGTGCTTGTCCTCGGGCGAGACATTGGCGTGCACCTCGTCGATGCCCATTTCCCGCGCGACCGCTTCAGCCGTTGCTCGGCTATCGCCGGTCAGCATGACCACGCGGATATCGCGAGCGTGCAAAGCGGCGATGGCTGCCGCGCTGGTCGGCTTGATCGGATCGGCCACCGCGATCATCCCCGCAGGGTGCCCATCGAATGCGACAAACATCACTGTTTGTCCTTGCGAGCGACCGCTTTCCGCAGAGCCCAGCCAGACATCGTCATCGATCCCCACCCGCCGCATCATCTTTTCATTGCCGATGGCGATGCGACGATTCTGTACATTCGCCTCGACGCCTTCCCCCGTGGTCGAAGCCAGGTCTGTGGCTTCGGCAGGCGAAACACCGCGGGCCCGCGCGCCTTCTACTATGGCGTGCGCGAGCGGGTGTTCGCTGCCCATCTCGACGCCCGCGACCGCGGCAAGGAATTCGGTTTCGTTGATACCCTCGACCGGGTCGACCGCAACCAGGTCAGGCTTACCCATCGTCAACGTGCCGGTCTTGTCGACCACCAACGTATCGATCTTCTCCAATGTCTCCAGTGCTTCGGCATTGCGGATCAGGATGCCATGCTGCGCGCCCTTGCCTGTGCCGGTCATCACCGACATCGGCGTGGCAAGCCCCAGCGCGCAGGGACAGGCGATAATCAGAACAGCAATCGCATTGACCAACGCATAGGCAAGCGCTGGCGCGGGACCCCAGATGGCCCACACCGCAAAGGTGACGATCGCAACAACCACGACCGCAGGAACGAACCAGCCCGCGACCTGGTCCGCGAGCCGCTGGATCGGCGCGCGGCTGCGCTGCGCCTCGGCAACCATCTGGACGATCTTGGACAGCATCGTGTCCTTGCCGACATTGGTGGCACGCATGATGAAGCCGCCGGTCTGGTTCACGGTCCCGCCGATAACCGTATCGCCCGCGCGCTTGGTCACGGGCAGAGGCTCGCCGCTGACCATGGATTCGTCGATCGCGCTTGAACCCTCCTCGATTTCGCCATCGACCGGCACTTTATCGCCGGGCCGCACTCGCAAGCGGTTGCCGGTCGCCAATTCGTCAAGCGGCACTTCGCGTTCGTCGCCATTGCCGAATATCTTCACCGCCGAGGGAGGTGCGAGTTCGAGCAGCGCCCTCAGGGCGCTGGAAGTCGAACCGCGCGCCTTGAGTTCGAGTACCTGGCCCAGAAGCACGAGCGTGGTGATAACCGCCGCCGCCTCGTAATAAACGCCCACGCGCCCCGAGTGGTCGCGGAAGGCAGGCGGGAACAGATCCGGCAGCGCCGTTGCCACGAGGCTGAACACATAGGCAATGCCCACGCCGATCCCGATCAGCGTAAACATGTTGAGATTGCGGGTCTTGAGCGATTGCCAGGCCCGGACGAAGAAGGGCCAGCCGCCCCACAGGACCACCGGCGTGGCAAGGAGGAACTGCGCCCATTGCGCCCTGGCAGGCTCAATCAGGCGGTCGAAGCTGATCCCCGGGATCATGTCTCCCATTGCATAGACAAACAGCGGCAGCGTCAGGAGCGCGCTCCACCAGAACCGGCGGCGCATGTCGACCAGTTCCGGATCGGGCCCTTCATCCAGGCTGACAGTCTCGGGTTCGAGCGCCATTCCGCAGATCGGGCATGAGCCGGGACCGGGCTGGCGGATCTCCGGGTGCATCGGACAGGTGTAGATAGTGCCTTCCGGCACGTCCTCAACAGCATCGAGATGCGCGTTCGACAGATAGAGCTGGGGGTCCAGGAGGAATTTGTCGTGGCAGCGCGAAGAACAGAAATAGTGCTCCGCCCCCTCATGCTTGGCCTTGTGTTTCGCGCCGTCGATCTCGACGCTCATCCCGCAGACCGGATCGATCGCGGTTCCCTTGATCACGCTTTCATCCCTGCTCATGACCATTCCTTCCTAGCTGTTCACCACGACGAACTGCCCCATCATGCCCGCATCCTCGTGTTCGAGGATGTGGCAGTGATACATGTAGGGCGTGTCCGGGTCGCTATGTTCCTCGAAGCGCAGCAGCACGCGCACCTGCTCGCGCGGATTGACAATAACCGTGTCCTTGAAACCGGTTTCCAGTGGCGGGGGCGCGTGGCCATCGCGGTCGATCACACGAAACTGGACGTTATGAATATGAAAAGGGTGGGCCATCATCGAAGCGTTGGCGATTTCCCAGATTTCCCACTGGCCGACGGGCACCCGCTCGTTGATGACATTCATGTCCATGCTGGCACCATTGATAGACATCCCGCCGCCCATCATGCCCATATCGAGCACGAACCTCCGGGTTCGCACTGCAAGTGAAGGGTCGAGTGCTGGTAGCGCGGCAAGCTGCGGCGGCAGATTCCTTCTCGGCGAGGAGCCAGAGGGTCTGATATCGAGGATCCGGAACGGCTCGTCCGTCCGGGCATCGTCGCGGCGTCGGCCCATCATACCGCCGCCCATCATGCCGCCGCCGTTGCCCATCATGCCCATCGAATTGTCCGGACTGGTCGCCAGAAGGCTGAGTGGGCGCCCCTCGGAAAGATCGACGAGGATCTGCGCCCGCTCACCCGGTGCGAGCCTGAGCGAGCGGACTGCATGCGGGCGATCCAGCAAGCCGCCATCGCTCGCGATGAGCTCCATGGTCTGACCACCGGACAGCGAGAAATCGTAGAAGCGTGCGTTCGATCCATTGAGGATCCGCAAGCGTAACTGACCGGTCCGAGCGTCAAACACCGCGTTTTGCGTGCCATTGACGTAGAGTCGATCCCCGCGCACGCCCATCATTTGCGCATGCATATTCTGCGGATAGAGGAGCTTGCCGGAGTTATCGAGCACGCGGTCCTGAACGATAAGCGGAATATCATCCACGCCGTATTCGCTCGGCAGGTCCAGCGCGTCCTCTTCATCATCACGGACATAGATCGGCGCGGCAAGACCAGCATAGACCTGCGGTCCCGTGCCGCGATGCAGGTGCGAATGATACCAATAGAGAGAGGCACGCTGGCGAACTTCGAAAGACGGGCTCCAGCGCGCGCCGGGGCGGATAAGCTGGTGCGGTCCGCCATCCGCAGCGGCGGGAAGCTCGAACCCGTGCCAGTGGACTGTCGCGCCGTCGTCCAAGCCGTTGTCGACATGCAACCGGACCCGCTCGCCGCGGCGCATCTCCAATGTCGGACCAAGATAAGGCGCGTTTATACCGATCGTAGGCGAAACGACCCCGGGAACGAATTCCTTCTGCCCCGCGGATATCGACAGTCGAAAGACCCGTTCGCCTTGTTCGACAATTCCCTGATTGAGCTCGGGAATGGCGAGCGGATTGGCGCCGGCTCCATCCGCACTAAACAGCGAATTTTGCGCTTCGCATGCAGACAAGGGAAGTGCCACGAGGCCGGCAGCCGCTGTGCCAGCCCGTCGCAGCAAGGCACGACGGTTGAGGCTGGATGCAATCGACCACTGGTCCATCTTACTTGCTCCGGAGATATTTGATCAGTGCAGCGATGCCCAACACCATGAGGATGGTCAGCAATAAGCAGAACAGGCCCATGATCCCCATCATGGCCGCTGGCATGTCACCGTTCATCATCGTACTTCTCCTATTGTGCCGACCCCGAAAATGATCCGGGGCCGGTTCACAATTACTTCTTGGTGATCGAAGTGATCGTGTTGCCGCCTTCGCCGGTTGTGAAGTCGAACGAGATCGTGTCGCCAACCGCCACGTCCTGACGCAGCTGTTCGTCGGCTTGGAACCCCATCGTCATGGCGGGCCATTCGATCGCGGGGACAGCGCCGTGATCGACTGTGATCGTTCCCGCATCGGCGTCGATGGCGGTGACGATCCCTTCGGCGCTGGCGGTCCGCATCGCGCCATCCGATCCCATCATCGGCATGTCGCTATCGTCCATCGGCATCTGAACGTCTGCCATGGCCGTGTCGTCCATCGCTTCGGTATCGTCGCCCGAGTCGCACGCGGCGAGAGCCAGCGGCGCTGCCAATAGGGTCACGAGGGTTGTAATACGCATTCTTCTTCTCCTTCGAGGGGTTTGGACCGTTTGGCCCTGGGCCGCCGCATCATCAGAAAGGCGGCGGGAAGTACGAACATTGAAAGCAGCGGGGCGGTGATCATCCCGCCGATCATCGGGGCCGCGATACGGCTCATCACCTCGGATCCGGCGCCAGTGCCGATCAGGATCGGAAAAAGTCCAGCGAGGATCACGGCGACGGTCATCGCCTTGGGCCGGACGCGCAGCAGCGCGCCTTCGCGGATGGCTGCCGATACCTCCTCGGCATCGAGATCGCCCTCCCGCCGTTCCAGCGCGGCCTTCAGGTAGATCAGCATGACCACTCCGAATTCCGCTGACACGCCTGCCAGCGCAATGAACCCGACGGCGGTGGCGACGGATTGGTTGTATCCCATCAGGTAAAGTAACCAGAACCCGCCGGTCAGCGCGAATGGCAGCGTGCCCATGATCAGCAGCGCCTCGTCGAAGCGGCGGAAGATCAGGTAAAGTAGCAGGAAAATGATCGCCAGCGTCGCCGGTACGACGATCTGCAACCGCTCGTAAGCGCGCGTCAAATATTCGAACTGCCCAGCATAGGACAGGCTGACGCCGGCGGGCAGATCGACCTCGGCACCGATTGCCTCCTGCAAATCGCCCACCACCGAGGTGAGGTCGCGCCCGCGTACATCGACATAGACATAGCTCGTCGGCCGGCCTTGCTCGCTCTTGAGCATGGGCGGCCCGCTGGTCACGCGGACGTCCGCCACTGTACCAAGCGTAATCTGCTGTCCCGCGGGGGTTAGAACCGGAAGATTGCGCAGCTCATCGACGCTGTCGCGAATCTCGCGCGGATAGCGGACATTGACCGGATAACGGGCCAACCCCTCCACCGTACGCGCGACATTTGCGCCGCCGATCGCGCCCGATACAATCTGCTGCACATCGGCGATGTTGAGCCCGTAGCGGGCTGCTTCCAGACGATTGATATCGACATCGACATAGCGCCCGCCTGAAAGCCTTTCGGCCAGGGCCGAACTGACGCCCGGCACCTCCTTCGCAATCTGTTCGACCTGTAGCGCCACTCGTTCGATTTCGCCCAAATCTTCGCCCGAGACCTTGACCCCGATGGGGCTCTTTATGCCGGTGGCGAGCATGTCGATGCGGTTGCGGATTGGGGGCACCCAGACATTGGCGAGGCCCGGAACCCGGACCACGCGATCGAGTTCTTCCACCAGCTTGTCAGGCGTCATCCCTTCGCGCCATTCCTCGCGCGGCTTGAAGCTGATCGTCGTCTCGAACATCGTCAGCGGCGCGGGATCGGTGGCCGTATCAGCGCGGCCCGCCTTGCCGAAAACGGTATCGACTTCGGGCACCGTTTTGATCAGGCGGTCGGTCCGCTGAAGCAGGGCCGAGGCTTCCCCCGGTGAAAGTCCGGGAAGCGCGCTCGGCATGTAGAGAAGATCGCCCTCGTCGAGCGGCGGGAGAAACTCGCCGCCCAGCCGCGTAAAAGGCACCAGCGTCGTCGCGAATATCAGTCCTGCGATGACCAGCGTCGCCTTCGGACGCCGCATCACCCAGTCGAGCCCCGGACGATAGGCACGGGTCAGCGCCTTGTTGATCGGGTTGCTGTCTTCCCGCGGTATCTTGCCGCGGATCAGCCATCCCATGAGGACCGGAACCAGCGTGATCGAGAGGATTGCAGCCGCTGCCATCGCGTAGGTCTTGGTGAAGGCCAGCGGAGCGAAGAGCCGTCCCTCCTGTGCCTGCAAAGTGAAGACCGGCAGGAACGAAAGGGTGATAATCAGCAGGCTGAAAAACAGCGCCGGACCGACTTCCTTGGAAGCATCCGCGACGATCCGCCAACGCTCCTCACCCGACATGACCGTATCGGGATTTTCCTCGGTCCATCGCTCGATGTGCTTGTGCGCGTTCTCGATCATCACGACCGCCGCATCGACCATCGCGCCGATCGCAATGGCGATCCCGCCAAGCGACATGATGTTGGCGTTCACGCCCTGGAAGCGCATCACCAGAAAGGCTGCCAGAACACCCAGCGGCAAGGTCACCACGGCGACCAGCGCAGAGCGGGCGTGCCACAGAAACAGCAGGCACACGAGCGCAACGACGACGAATTCCTCGATCAGCTTGGTGGTGAGGTTATCGACTGAGGCATCGATCAACTGCGATCGGTCATAGGTGGTGACGATCTCGACCCCTTCGGGCAGGCTTGCCTGCAACTGGTCGAGCTTCGCTTCGACCGCCTCGATCGCACCGCGCGCGTCGGCGCCTTGCCGCAGAATGACGATGCCGCCTGCGACTTCGCCCTGGCCGTTCAGCTCGGCGATACCGCGGCGCAGTTCGGGGCCGATTTGCACATTGGCGACATCGCCAAGCGTCACCGGCACACCGCCCGCTTCGGCGCGCAAAGGGATCGAGCGGAAATCATCGAGACTGCCGAGATAGCCCGACGAACGCACCATGAATTCCGCTTCGCCCATCTCGACGATGGAACCGCCTGCCTCCTGGTTGCCTGCCTGGATCGCGCTCACGATTTGGCCGTGGGTCACTCCGAAGGAAGCCATGCGGTAGGGGTCGAGCACGATCTGGTACTGCTTGACCATGCCGCCCACACTGGCGACCTCGGCGATCCCAGGTATAGTCTTCAGCTCGTAGCGCAGGAACCAGTCCTGCAGGCTGCGCAGTCCGGCCAGATCGTGGCCGCCGCTGCGGTCGACCAAGGCGTATTCGTAGATCCATCCCACGCCGGTCGCGTCAGGGCCGAGAGTACTTTCGACTCCGTCAGGCAAGCGGTTCTGGACCTGGTTGAGGTATTCGAGCACGCGCGAGCGCGCCCAGTAGAGATCGGTCCCGTCCTCGAAAATCACATAGACATAGCTATCGCCGAAAAACGAATAGCCTCGCACGGTCTTTGCTCCCGGCACCGAGAGCATGGTCGTCGCCAGTGGATAGGTAACCTGGTCCTCCACGATACGCGGGGCCTGCCCGGCATAGTTGGAGCGGATAACCACCTGCACGTCGGACAAATCGGGAAGCGCATCGACAGGGGTGGTCCGCACTGCCCAGAAGCCGGCGAGCGCCAGGCCGATCGCCGCCAGAACCACGAAAAGGCGGTTGGCGATCGAACTGTCAATGATCCGCGCGATCATTGGCCGGTCTTCCGGATCGAGACGATGCGCGGACCGGTGCTTGCCTGAACGAAGGTAAAGGTCACCCGGTCGCCGCGTTGGAAACCGCGAACCTGGGCCGGACCTTCAGTGGCAAAACCCATCGTCATGGCTGGCCATTCCAGAGCTTCGACCGGCCCGTGCCGCAAGGTAATGCTGCGGGAAGTGATGCGTTCGATCGTACCTGTGGCTCGATAGGTGCGCGGCTCGTCCGCATCCGCCTGCGCCTGTGCGCCTTCTTCACCGGCAGCCGTCGGTGCATCATCGATGGGACGTACATCGATACCCGCAAGGCTGGCTTCGGAATCGAGCAGGAACTGGCCGGAGGTAACCACCTCCTCGCCTGCCGCGAGGCCCGCGAGAACTTCGGTGCGGCCGCCTGCTTCTCGCCCGATCCGGACTTCGACAGGTCGGTATCCTCCGCTTTCCTGAGTGATCATCACCAGCGTGCGTTCGCCGGTGCGGATCACGGCCTCCGACGGGATGAGCAATGCTTCACGCCGTTCAGGAGCGATCGTGACCTGCGAAAACATGCCCGGTTTCAGGCGAAGGCCGGGGTTGGGCATCGCCGCGCGCACGGTAATCGTCCGGCTTGCCTCCTGTGCACTCGGCAGGATGGCAATGATCCGCCCTGCAAATCGCTCGCCAGGAAAAGCGGTGAGCGTCACGCTTACCGGCTGTCCCACGCGGGCGCTTCCCGCAAGGGCCTCGGGCACAGCGGCCTCGAGCCAGATCGGACTGTAGCCGCTGATTTCGGCGAGGCTTTGGCCTGCCATGACGGTCATGCCCGGCCTTACACCGAGCGAGGTAATCGCGCCCGATTGCGGCGCGGTGACGGTGATCGTCGATTGGGGTCTCCCGCTTCGAGCCACCGAGGAGATCACGCCTTCCGGCATCCCGAGCAATCGAAGGCGCTGGCGGGCTGCACTGGTAAGCGCCGCGTCGCCAGTGGCCGCCACGGCAAGAAATTCCTGCTGGGCGCCGCCCCATTCGGGCACCAGCAAATCGACGACCGGCGCGCCTCTTGCGATCAGATCCTGCGGGGCGTGGCCGTATGTTCGCTGAACATAGCCGCCCGCGCGTGGCTGGACGATCGCTACCTCGCTGCCATTGTAGGCAAGCGTGCCGGTCACCGTCGTTTCCGGTTCCAGCACGCCGTATTCGGCCTCGGCAGTGCGGATCCCGAAGTTCTGGACCATTCCGGAATCGATGCTGACCCCTTCGCCAGCCTGCGCATCGCCGCCCGCGCATTTGGGAACCAGCTGCATGTCCATGAATGGCGACTTGCCCGGCTCGTCGAAGCGCTGATCCGGCACCATCGGATCGTACCAGTAGAGCACTTCTTCGCAGCCGGCATCGGCAGCGGCGTCACCGCCATCGCTGCCGCCGCCGAGCATCGACAGACCGTAGCCAGCCCCCAGGCTGATCAGGGCTATACCCGCCGCCGCTGCATAAGAACGCTGGCGCGGCGAAAGACGTTCGAACACGGCTTTCATGGCCTGTCCTCCCCATATGTAAGTCGTAGAGTTGCAGCGGCTTCGACAGCCATCTGTTCGCGTTCGAGAATCTCGAGTTCGAGCAATGCCAGCGCAGATTTGGCCGCGATCACTTCAACGAGGTCGGCGCGTCCAGCAGCGAAGCTGGCGGTTTCTAGGTCGGCACGGTCGCGCGCGAGCGGGAGAAGCTGGTCACGCGCACGTTCCCATTGCTGTAGCGCGCTGCGCCATTCAGCAAGATCGGTTTCGAACCGGGCCCTGATCGCCCTCAGGCGGTCGACGCGCTCGGCCGAGGCGGCAGCAGCGTCTGCTTCGGCCGCCGCGATGCGCGGATTCTGCCGCCTGTCAGTGAAGATTGGCAAAGTGACCGATCCCATGACCGATATGACACTGCCAAAATCAGGATTACGGTGTCCATAAGTCACGCTGACGCCGAAATCAGGTCGCTTTTCAGCGCGTGCCAGATCGGCTGCAGCTTCGGCACGTCGCTGCTCGGCATCCGCCAGACGCAATTCCGGATTGGCCTCCAACGCGAACCGAAGCTCTTCCGGGTCCACGGTAACTTGGGGAGCGCCCCCCGCAGCGACGGGCTCGCTTCCGGCGATATATCGCTGCAGCCGGGCACGCGCGGCTGCGCGCGCGGCCTCGATCCGGGTAATGGCATCCTCGATTTCGAGAAGCTCGCGCCGGATCGCAAGGCTTTCGGCAGGTCTGGCCGATCCCGAAGCGACGGCACTGACTGCGACCGGAACGAAGTCCCTTAAGCTGTCCAGAGAGTCGCGCGCAAGAGCGAGGCGCTGCTGAGCATAATACAGGCCAATCCAAGCCGTCCCGGCCTCGGCGAGGATGGAACGTTCGGACAAGCCAAGACGGGCTTCGGCAATACCGATTTCGGATCCGGCAAGGCCGTATCGTGCTCGCCGCCTGGCAAGATTGGGAATTTCCTGCTCGATGCCCACCGCGAGCTGCGTCGGCAATTGCGCATACGGATTAAATGCAGCGGGTCCGGTGACCGGCAAGTTCATCACGCCTGCACGAACGCGTGGATCGGGCAATTCGTCCGCTGCGTCCGCAGCATCGCGCCTCGCCTGTACACGCAAAGCGCCCGCTTCAAGCATGGGCTGTTCCGCCCGCGCCGCCGCAAGGGTTTCTTCATAGCCGACCGACTGCGCTTGGGCAGCCTGCGCGACCAGCAGGGCCGAAAACGGCACCCAACCAATTCGCCAGTTCATAAATCTCACTCGTGCAGAGCGAGCTGACGACATAACATGCCGCACCGGCGAAGACCGGTTCGTGCGGCTGCATCGTTCGTCAGTCTCGCAAAAGTCGCAACGCGCCTTCAGGGAAAACTAGACGGTGAGGATTGGTTTTGGAGGAGGCGATTCCGGTCGCGGTGGATCTGTTTCAAACCACGGGGCCGCAGAAACAAGGTAGCTCGGTACCAAACGAAGGGGCGCACCCTCCATTTCAGTCGCATTCGACAGAGCCAAAGGCGGCAAGCAATTCATGGCAATCACGCAATCGAGCGTCATGCTGGAACATGGTCCTGCCGGATCGGTGGATGTATCGTTATCGGCCATCTCGGCACAGTCGCTCATCTCCGCCGCCTCGATCTGAGGAAGGGCTGCCGCATTCGCTCCAACCTGGACAAAGAGTCCGAAGCCAAAAAGGATCAAGGTCAAGGTACGAATGAACTTCACCGGCCCGAGATAGTCGGGGGCGAGGCGATTGACAAGTAACGAGCGATTGCGGACGGGGACCGATCAGATCGCCCCGTCCGCTTTATCCGCGTAAAATCAATAGTCTTGTGCGACTAGCAGCATCCCGCCGAAGCTGGCTCCGAACTGGCCTCCGATACCTCGCGCACGAGGTCGCCGGTTTCCTTCTCAGCTGCGCTTCTGGCGATATCGGCCTGCGCAACGATGCCGCAGCATTTGCCTTCGTCATCGACCACCGGAAGCCGCCGAACCTGATTGTCTTCCATCTTGGTGCAGCATTCGTCGACGCTTGCATCGGCGGTGACAGTAACAGGTGATGATGTCATCACCTCCTCAACGCGTTGGTCGGAGGAATTGCCTTTGGCAACACAGCGGCAGGCGATGTCCCTGTCGGTCACCACGCCCACCAACGCACCGGAATCATCGACAACGGGGATTTGGCCGCAATCATTATCGACCATCAGTAAAGCTGCCTCTTGCACGGTGCTCGATGGATTGCAGCATGCGGGGTTCGATGTCATTACGTCTTGGGCCTTCATGTCGCCTCCTACTCTTCGAAAATTGTAGTTTGATATGACAGAACTACGGTCTCCCCTTACCATGTGTTCCTATTTCAAAGCCGACTCGTTGGTCTTTCGCGCTGGTCCGTATTATCGGCTGCCGAGGAAACCCGAGGCTCGGCAGGAAGGGTGCCGTTAGTTAAATCCAATGCCCGCTCGCTGCGGAAATTGCTCTCGATGTGAGGGAAATCGATCGTTATTTCGTAACAGGGAGAAGGACTGCGTTTTCCCGCACGCTTTCGGGTTGGAAACTCTGTTAGATTGAGGTTTTTAGGCACCGCTCAAGGGTCGTGAGGTCGTTCAAAGTCGAAGCAAGGATCATATCTTGACTGACAACTCCGATAAACCTGTCGTGATCGTTACTGGCTCGAGCGGCTATATCGGCTCAGCCATCGTAAAGAAGCTTGCAGCGAGATACCGCGTGATCGGATTCGACCGCGACGCCGCTCCCCATCCCCCGGCAGAGGCCGAATGCGTCTGTGTCGATGTCACCGACCAGGCGAGCATCGATGCCGCCTTCGAACGCGTTCGAACCGCCTATGGCAAAAGGATCGCCTCCTTCGTCCACCTTGCTGCCTATTTCGATCTTACCGGTGAACCGAACCCCAAATATGACGCGGTGACGGTCAAGGGAACCGGTCGATTGCTCGACGCACTTCAGGATTTCGAAATCGACCAGTTCGTGTTCGTGAGCACGATGCTGGCCCATGCCCCCATCAAGGGCGGCGGGCTGATCGACGAGACCTCGCCGCTGGACACGGATCTGCCCTACCGCGAATCGAAGGTCCGCACCGAGCAGTTGATCCGCGAGAAGCGCGGCGACATCGATGCGGTCTTCGTGCGGCCTGCGGGCGTATACGACGATGAAGGCCATTCGGCGTTTCTGGCACAGCAGGTCGCGCGAATTTACGAGAAGCGGCCGAGCGCCCGCGTCTATCCCGGTGACCTCGACACCGGACAGCCATATTTGCACCTTGAGGATTTGCTCGACGGGATCGAGCGAATCGTCGACCGGCGGAGCGAGCTTCCCAGTGAATGGCCGGTTCTTCTCGGCGAAGATGACGTGATGTCCTATGGCGAACTGCAAAAGTCGCTTGGACGCCTGATCCACGATGAGGACTGGACGACGCGCACGGTGCCGAAGGGCCTCGCCAAGACCGGCGCCTGGGTCGAAAACGAAGTGCTTGGCGAAGAGACTTTCATCCGGCCGTGGATGGTGGACATTTCGGACGACCACTACGAACTCGATCTCAGCAATGCGCGGGAAAGGCTGGACTGGACGCCGCAGCACAGGCTGAGGACCGCCCTCCCGCGGATCGTCGAAGGTCTGAAAGCCGATCCTTCGGCCTGGTACGCTGAGAACAAGCTCAATGCCGCGCGGGTGGCCGGCAGCAATTTCGATGAAGCCGATGAGGCAGAGCCTGCCCCGCTAAGCGAAGATGCTCTGGCGGACCACGCCGGTCACATGCGCAAGATGCATTTCAACATGCTCTGGGTTCATTGGTTTACGATGTTGCTCGGCCTATGGCTCGCGACCACACCGTTTGTCTTCGGGACCTTCGACCAGAGCGAATTTACCGCTGCAGTCACGCGCATAACCGAGGATCGCGATCTCTGGGATCCCGCGCTACGAAGCTGGCTGACAGCCTGGAACGATTTGGTGAGCGGCGTGCTGATCATGATCTTCGCGGCCATTTCCCTTTCGCCGCGCGGAGGCTGGGCGCAATGGGCGAACACCTGTATCGGCATCTGGCTGCTCGGCGCCCCGTTGCTGTTCTGGACGCCCGATGCTGCCGTCTATGCCAACGACACTTTCATCGGCGCACTGGTGATCGCTTTCACCATCCTGGTGCCCATGATGCCGGGCATGGCTCCGGAAGGCATGATGGACGACAGCGACGTGCCGCCGGGTTGGACCTATTCGCCCTCGACCTATGTCCAGCGCATGCCGATCATTATTCTCGGCGCCGTCGGTTTCTTTCTTTCACGTATCCTCACGGCATATCAGCTCGGCCATATCGACGGCGTGTGGGAGCCGTTCTTCGCTTCGCCAAGCGCGCTCAACGGGACCGAATACATCATTACCTCCGATGTCTCCAAGGCCTGGCCGGTGGCCGATGGCGGCATCGGTGCGATGAGCTACATGTTCGAGATCCTGATGGGCGTCATGGGCGGCAGGGCCCGCTGGCGGACCATGCCCTGGATGGTGACACTGTTCGGCATCGTCGTCGTGCCCCTCGGCGTGATCAGCATCTACTTCATCATCATCCAGCCGATCATGATCGGCACCTATTGCACGATCTGCCTCATGGCGGCGGCCGCGATGCTGATCATGATCCCCTATTCGCTCGACGAGCTGGTCGCGATGGGCCAGTTCCTGGTTCTCAACACGCGGCGCGGGCGACCGTTCTGGCGCTCGTTCTTCCGCGGCGACGCGCTGCCAGGCGGCAGCAAGGATACACATCCCGGTTTCGATGCTCCGCTCGCGGCGATCGGCGGTTCGGCGGCGCGCGGGGTCACGGTCCCATGGACATTGGCCATCAGTGTGCTGATCGGTGCTTTCCTGATGTTCTCCAGGCTCGTTCTTGGGAATGTACCGCCTCTTGCTGACAGCGACCATCTGGTCGGCGCGCTGGTCATCACGGTATCGGTAATTGCCATGGCGGAGGTCGCAAGGCCATTGCGCTTTCTCAACGTCGCGTTCGGTGCCTGGCTCATCGTGGCTCCGTGGCTTATGGACGGAGGCGCCAGTACTGTTGGCAACGTTGTCGGTACGATGCTCGGAGCGCTTCTGATTGTACTGAGCCTGCCAAGAGGGCATCGGAGCGACGAACATTACGGAAGCTGGGACCGGTTCGTTGTTTAGCGGATCGGCATGGCGATGGCGGAGCCAATGCAATAGGATGGTGAGCTTTGGAGCCTATTAATACGGGTAGGCCCGAAGCAGTGTGGCGGGGCGCGCATCCCGCCCTGTGGATCGCCATTTTCGGCGGACTGATTGCCTTCGCCTGGGAAATGTTCCAGCTCCCGTTCTACAGCACTGACGGGCTTGGTCCTGTTGAAGCCGCATACCGATGTGGTCTGGCATCGTTCGGTGACGCGGGTATCATGGTGGCGGCCTATCTGGGCGCCTCGTTGGGAAACCGCCGAACACCTTGGCTTGTCGACTGGCCAATATCCCGCTTCCTTATCTATCTCGCCATCGGTCTCGCGATAACATCCGTGGTCGAAATATTGGCCGTTGGGGCTGCCTGGGGCTGGACCTACAGTCCCACTATGCCGCTAGTCCCTGGGACAAAGATCGGACTCGTTCCCATAATCATGTGGGTTCTTGTCCCGACCGCGACCCTTTGGCTCTCACGAAAAATGGGACTTGGGTCAGCCTAGTCGAAGCGAGCGAAAGTGATTCCTAATGAGCAGCGGTCGCCGGGATGAGCAGCGCGACGAATTGCATCAAGACTGTCACCATCAGGAGAGACAATCGTTACCCGGCCGCCGAAAACATCACCGTCTCCGGAGTCCACCGCAAGGATGGTTTTGATGGACCAGTACTCATGCGGTCACCTGCAATAATTGAAAGCGGTTGGCCTTCAATGGGCTTTGAAAGGAAGTTAGCGTAAGCCAGCAGAGGTCGTGCTATCACGTAACTGCCTGTCGGAGTCCCTTCTCAAGCAGAGCGCAACTCACCGCGCGCTTGACCGAATACCTCAATACTGCCCCAAATTGCTAGGCTGGCCATAATGGCGGCCACGACCAGGTCGGGCCACGCGCGCCCGGTTCCGAAGACACCCAGCGCCGCGCCCAGAACCGCTACATTGCCGATCGCGTCGTTGCGCGAGCAAATCCACACCGAGCGCATGTTGGCATCACCCGTGCGAAACCGGAACAACATCGCGGCAACTGCGAGATTCACCGCAAGCGCGACGGTTCCGATAATGCCCATGGTCCCGGCGTCCGGCGAGGCACCGACAAAGAAACCCCAGATCGCGGAGCCAAGCACCCATAGCCCGAACGCCAGCATGGTCGCTGCTTTGGCAATGGCTGCGCAAGCGCGCCACGCAAGCGCCATTCCGGCAACGCAGAGACTTATGGCGTAATTTGCCGCATCGCCCAGAAAATCGAGTGCGTCAGCCTGCAATGCACGCGAATCAGCAGCAAGGCCCGCCACGATTTCGACGCTGAACATAACCGCATTGAGAATGAGAGCGATCCACAGGATACGGCGCCACAGCGGATCATTATTCGCCTCGACGTCCTCGACAGGACCGCAGCAATTTTTTCCCATTCGCTCGACTCCTTGTGTCGAATCGATTTATACACCTTGTAGTCGCTACAAGGTCAAGCGATCGAGGGAAGCCTATGCGGATCGGTGAACTCGCCCGCGCGGCGGGCGTAAAAGCGGAAACCATCCGTTACTATGAACGCGAGGGCGTTCTCGCGTCCCCGCCCCGCACACAGGCCAACTATCGCGACTACGGTCCCGAGCACGCCCGGAGACTGAATTTCATTCGCCGCGCGCGCGACCTGGGGTTTTCCATGACGCGCATTCGCGAACTTCTCGAACTGGCCGACGACCGGTCGCGGGCCTGCCATGCGGTCGACACGCTGGCACGAGCGCACCTGGGCGAAGTCAACCGCAAGATTGCCGATCTGGAGGCTCTCCGAAGGGAACTGCGCCGGATGCTGGAAAACTGCGAGCAAGGAACGGTCGGCACCTGTCTGGTCATTGAAGCGCTCGCCGAGGGGACTGAAGCGTGAACGCGATATGGATCTATCCCCTTGCCGCGCTCGCCGAGATTGCGGGGTGCTTTGCGTTCTGGGCCTGGTTCAGAATGGACAGGAGCGCCTGGTGGCTCCTTCCCGGAGTATTGGCGCTCGTGTTGTTCGCCTATCTCCTTGCTCGCATTGAGGCGGATGCTGCAGGGCGAGCCTTCGCCGCCTATGGCGGCGTCTATATCACCGCGTCGCTTGGCTGGCTCTGGCTCGTCGAAGATACACAGCCGGATCGCTGGGATCTGCTAGGAGCATTGATCTGCCTCGGCGGTGCCACAGTCATCCTTTTCGCGCCACGCGTGGCCTGAAAGATCGCGACGAATCCCTGATACTGAAAACACCGGTCGACTTTTCAGGGATACGATTGTCGTTCGAGAACCAGGATTCGCGGACGAGCTCACCCCCAGGCGTCCGCAACAGTCTTGGTGGGGAGTTCCGCCCTGCCCAATCCCGTCTGGCATTCGATCTAGGGTCAGCTTTCATCTCAGTTCTCGCCTCCAAGCACGCAAAATGAAGGGGGCGCGAACATCAACGCCAAAAGCCTCACGCGGAGTTTAAAAACTGACCCGAGCACCACCCACAATGCGCCGCGGAACCCCTGGTCGCAGACCGAACGGGCGCCTGCTCACGGCGTATTGATTGTCGAGAACATTGTCGACGCGCGCAAACAGGGAGAATTTGTCAGTCAGCGCGTAACTTCCCGCAATATCGAAGACGATGCGATCATCGATCCTCTCGTTTTCAGCAACGGCTCCGCTTCCTGGATTGTCGCGCAACTCGGAAACGTAGTTGGCGCCAACGGTAGCCGCCGCACGTCCCATGTTTACCCCCGCTTCGACATAGAGCTGATGGCGCGCGATGTACGGCAGGTCATCGCCTTCGTTTACGTCGCCAAAAAATTCGCTGTCGAAGCTGCTGTCGAATTCTGCATCCGTGAACGTGTAGGCAAGCGAGAGCGGGAACGAGACCGAATTGGAAAGGCGAGGTTCAACCGCCGCCGACAGTTCCAGCCCTTTGACCGTAACCGCGCCGCCATTGAACTGATCGCCAATATCACCGACGCTGCAGCCCACGGATTGAGTGCAGTTGCCCAGAAGGTTCGAGTAGTCGTTGTAGAAGCCGATCGCGGAGACCTGGACCTTGTCGCTCCGATAGCGGACCCCGGCTTCGTAGTTCCAGCTTTCCTCGGCCCGTGCATCAGGATTGCCTGGACCGGGAGGTGAGAAACCGCGCGACACACCTGCCAGCAATATGGCATCACCCAACTCGTAGGTGGCGCCAAGACCTGGCAACCACTGATCGATATTGGTCTGACGGACACGTGTCGGCCCATTTGAGCGATCCGGGTCCGACCCGGCATAGTCGAGCCGGGTCAGGTCAATCCCTTCATACCTCAAGCCGGGAGTCAGTGTCAGGGCACCGATCTCGATCCGGTCCTCGATATAGAACGCGATCGCCTTTGCTTTCGCTTCCCGGTTGGCTTGCTGACCAAGATCGGTCTGCCGTTCGAAGACGAGATCACCCCCGATCTGTGAGTAGAATTCCTCGTTTTGCAGCCTGTCTTCCTCATCCTCGTGGTAGCGGACAGATACGGCAAGGTTGTGCCTCGCGCCGCCCATCTCGAAGGGGCGCTCAAGCGAAATCTGAGCGCCTTCGCTGCGATAGACGCGGTTGTTGTTCCGTATGCGAACCGCGCCCTCGAAGCTATCCGCCCCGCGCAAGATGCTAAGCGCCCCGGCATTGTCCTCTGGATTAACGAAAACCGAGCTAATTGAATCGAAGCTGCCATCGCCGTCGAAGTCGATATCCTGGAGCTTGGACCAGCTGCGGGCAAAGTCGTTCCGGTACAGCGTAGCTGTGATCCTCGTTCCGTCAGAAAATGCCAAGCTGCCGGTAACGCGATATTGATCGTGCTCACCGGAAAAAGCGTCGCGCTGGCTTGCCGCATAGCGACGATAGGGCTCCGCGGCGAAATCGGTGTCGGCAAGTCCAAGGTACGTCTCGTTGGCTTCAAGGTCCGATCGGCCATAGACGAATTCCAGTCGCGCCTCGACAGGCGCGTCCGGTGCTGTGTGAACAGCCAAGCGTCCACGGTAATCCTGTCGCTCGAAACCGGTGTCGGCGTCGGGAAGCCCATCAATCGTCTTGAAGCCGTCGCTGCCCTGCTGGTAGGTTTCAAGCAGCGCGCCGACGTAGTCCGTGTCTCCACCGACCCAGGCCTGTCCCTGATAATAGTCGCGCGACCCGTATTGCCCGAAAGCGTAGCCAGCCAGCCCGTCGGCCGGAATGTCGGTCGACCGAAGATTGACCGCCCCGCCGATCGTACGGGGCCCATAGCGAATGGCGGCGGCCCCTTTCGTGACTTCGACCGCCTGCATGCGCCCGATGGCCGGGAAATAATACGCTGCCGGCGCGGCATAGGGAGCAGGCGCGATCAGCACGCCGTCTTCCATGAGCGTGATGTTGCTCGAACGTTCGACCGGACTGCCGCGCAGACCGATATTCGGGAACAAGCCGAACCCGTCTTCCTCCTGCGTGTTGATGCCGGGGACCTGCCGCAGGACGCGATTTACATCCCCGTAATCGAACCGGCGCAGATCCTCGCTGTCGATAAGATCGGCCGATCCCGCGATACGGTAGGGATCGATCCGGCCGCCGACCACGATGATCGAATCCACCGGATTCTCCCGGCGCTCGTCTGCAATCTGTTCGGCGCGCACCTCTCCGTCATCAGGCCCGGTAGTCTCTTGTGCCACCGCCGGTGCGGACAAAGCGATTGCGAGGGACGAGACGGTAGTACGATACATAAAAACTTCCTGTTCTCCGAGTGTGGAAATCCGGGCCCTAACCTTATTGCGATTGCCTCGCAAGAGCAAAAACACGCTTTGGGAAAACTTCTCGGTAGCGCTCGTGCGCGTAGCTGTGCAGCGCAGCGCGGGGGATTTGCGACACCGATGAGGCAAGGATGTGGTGATTTACCTGAGCTTCAAAGAGTAAGCCTGCGGTCGGCTGTTTTCCTTTGTAACCGAGCAACTGCAACGCATTTAACACCTTGCGCAGCGCGGTCCTTTTTGCACGAGCAGGGCCAGGCCGATGGCAAGCCCGACAATCCTCGCAAGCCTGAGTTAGGGTTGTTCAACGAACACTCGTACGCACCCAAACCTTGCGGCCGAGCTTTGACGGCCCGGGTTTCCGGTTTTTCAGCAATTATCGTGGTCTGCAGACGTCATCGAATACGCACACAAATCTAAGGCTGATGGGGTCCGCCAACTTCATGCGGATGTGCGGTTTGATGCGCGGGAACGAGATCGGCTTCGCAGTCCGTTTCAAAGCACGCTTCGAATGTCGCATGCTCAATTTGAAATTCTTCTTTCAACATCGACCTAGCCCGGCCCTTCACTTTCTCGAATTGCTCAAGTGAAGCGCCTTCAGGGGTTACATGCGTTTCCAGCGCCCGGTGATGCTCGCCGATCGACCAAACATGAACATGATGTACTCCGTCGATCCCATCCAACTTTTCGAGTGCCAAAACGATCCGATCAAACTCCAGCTCGTCGGGAACCGCGCCCATCAAGAGCCGGACTGTCCGCGGCATCAGGGTCACCCCCTGCCAGATGACATAACCGGCGATGATTAGGGTGATGATCAGATCCGCGATGTAGAGATCGTATAGCAGGATCAGCGCGCCAGCAACGATCACACCGACCGACGCGAGAGCATCGGAGACGTTGTGCAGAAAGGCCGCCTTCATGTTGATGCTGTCATGCGAACCGCGATAGACGATGAAGGCAGTCACCAGATCGATGACCAGCGCTATGCCCGCCACGCCTATGACGGTCCATCCCTCGACCGGTTGGGGATCGGCGAACCGGTTGATTGCCTCCACCAACAGGTAGAAGCCGATGATAAGCAGCGTCGTGAGGTTGATGAGTGCGGCGACGACTTCGCCTTGCGCATAACCGAAGGTCATAAGTTTGTCGGCGGGTCGCCGCCCGATTTTGCGCGCGAACCAGGCCAGGCCAAGCGAAGCCGCATCGCTGAAATTGTGCAAGGCGTCGGCTATGAGCGCGAGCGACCCTGAGACGATCCCGCCAATGATTTGGGCAACTGTAAGCAAAACGTTGATCGCCACTGCAAAGATCAGCTGGCGATCGCTGAGATTTTCTTCGCCGTGACTATGTCCGGCGTGACCGTGGGATTGCTCCATTACTCGCGTCCCATTGTGAAGGGTTCAATGCTAAACGCGACTGCCGGTCGCTCTACGGGATGCTCCAAACCCGAATTCGGAAGATCCACCGCGTCTGATAATTCATCAAGCCCGGCGAAAATGAGTGCGAGAAGGGCGAACCCGACGAGAAAAACAAGAAGCGATTTGAAGTGCCCCGCTGTGTGTGCCGCTTGATGAAGAAGCAAAGCTCTTACCGCCGCAGCCAGGAGCAACCCTGCAAGGACGGTGAGGAGCCAAGGCAGCCCGAAACTATCGACACTGTGTACCATCCAGAATGCCAACAGCGCAGAACCGATGAAGGCCAGAGCGAGACCGACCTGTAGCGCGATGCGGTCCATTCGGCTTGAGCTAGCGGCTATGAACCTGGAGCCAATCTGACGACTGACCAAGACATTCGCCATGGCCAACCCTGCCGCGGTGACTATTGCCAAAGTCACGGAAGCGGCTGCTGCAATACCGAGGGTCAAACCATAGCCGATCAGATCGACGATGGAGAAGATCGACGATACAGCAACATTGGACAAATCCTCGTCATGATCATGCTGCTTTCTTTTGCCGTCCGCGAAACGGCCTCTGAGATAGCCGGCTGCCTTGCACAGAAGAACATAGGCTCCTCCACCGAGCAAAAAGAGCACAGGGATGGCCCAGCTGTCGACTGCCGATTGGACGAACGGCGTAACCGCTAGCGCAGCGGTCGCAAACAGAACGCCCGCAGCAGCAGGATACAACAGATCGGACCGGCGCAATCCCGCCCCCACACGTTCGACCCACAACGTCCCTACGACCAAGCCGGTGCTTGCGAATATCGCAAGAAGCAAAACATGCGATCGGCTTTGTGTCTCAAAGATAGTGTCGAAAAGGCTCATTAGCTTTTCAAACCCCGTACCGCCGGAAGTTCGTCTGCGACTTTCTTCCGCGCGACAGGCAAATCTCCATCAAAATCTTTTCGGGGAGATGTCCTCATAAGCAAGGGCTGATCGTCATGATCCTCTTCGCGGTGGCTATGGCCGCTCCGTTCACCCTGATCTCGGTTGTCATTGCTCATCCGGCTCCTCCGGAGACTTGCAAAGGCTTCACCCACAGGAATATTACGGCAATAAAAGCCGCATTGGCTGCCCAGAACGCGAAGATGTGCCATCGACCAAAGCCTCTTTTCTCTTCGTCTCCCAACGAAAGAAAGAGAGCGTATAGCGCGGCCATCAGCACGACGAACGCGAGACTGACCCAGAAGAGTTGAAAATTCTCGATCGGCGTTCCGATGATGGTGAGCGGGATGAAGGCGAGCGTCATGGTCACGACATGGTCGCCGATCACGCTTGTGCTGGCGGAGGTCACCTGACCGGAGCGCGCGACGCTCCAGGTCGTGAACACCTCGGGCAGCGATGCGACGGCGGCAGTGATGAAAAGACCGCCGACGATATTCGGGATGCCGAGTGCGCTCACGATCCTTTCGGTCGAGAATACGGTGAAGTAGGCCCCGACCGCCAGGGCGCCGACGCCCGCTATGGCCATCCATTTCTCCTTTAGACTCCACTCTACCTCCTCTCCCTTCTCTCGGCCCCGAACGAGAGCCTGAAGGAGATAGGCGAGATACGCGATCAGCAGCAGCCATCCATCGATCGGCTGCAACCCGCGCCAAGGGGCGGGAAGCGTCAGTAGAGCGAAGACCGCGAGGATCGCCAGGTAAGGCAGCGCCTGGACGGTAAGAGCCCCCTTATCGACCGCGACGTAATGATCACGACGATGCTTCTTGTGCTCCTTGTCAGCACCTTCAAGGGCCCCTTTACGGGTCGCCAGATAAGCGGTCGTCACGATCACCGGAATCACCAGAACGGTCGAACCCAGCATGGCGCCAAGGCCGATATCGGACACATCACGAGCAGCGCTCGTCACATTGATGCCCATCTCTGGCGAAGCGGCGGCTAGACCTAAAAAGGAGCCCCCCGCCGCGACGGAGAACCCCCATTGCTTGCGTAATTTCTTGAGCGGTGCGGACAGGCGTTCCGCGCCCCAATGAGCGGCCCAGACGGCGGCGAGGAGAACCGCTGCCCAGACCGCGATCACTTGCGCCAGCCCTCGTGCTCTGTGCCCTCTTCCTCATGGATGTCCATATGCGCATCGCGCAGGATCTCGATGCCGCCGTAGATCGCTATGCAGGCCACACCGATCCCGACGACGAGATCGGGCCAATTCGATCCGGTGAAAAACACTACGATACCCGCTATGATAATCCCGCCGTTCGAAACGAAATCATTCAAACTGAACGTGGTGGCTGCACGTAAATTGACATCCTTATTCTGCAAACGTTTCAGCAGGTAAAGGCACCAGAGGTTCACCGCACCGGCAACCAGCGCCATCACCATCATGACGCCGCCGATCGGATCCGAACCCTCCATGAAGCGCCGGATGGCATCGAGAATCACACCGCCTGCGAACACAAGCAGCATGACCCCGGAAAAACGCGCGGCTCCGCGCTTCCAGACCCGGGAGCGGGTGAGCGCAAGCAGGCTCAATGCATAGACAATCGCGTCCGACGAATTGTCGAGCCCATTGGCAATCAGCGCGTTGGAATCGCCGATTACCCCGGTGATGAAAAACCCTATCGCAATCGCCACATTGAGCCAGAAAACGATCCAGAGAGTGCGGCGCTTTTCGGCCGAATCGAGGTTGAGTTCGCCTTCGCCGCTCATGACGCATTCCTTCCGTCTCTCGCCCAGCTTTCGGCGGCAACCCGCTCGACAGGTGTGAAAAACCTCATCTCCGCGCGGAATAGCGGATCGAAAAGCTTGGTGCCCCACTCTTCCCAACTACTATCGCCGACCATCGCGATCCGGCCGAAGCTGTCCTTGTGCTTCGCATCGAATTTCAGGTCGCGCCAGAGACCGCCCATATCCCAGCCAGAAAAGTCGGGAGCAAGTTCGATAAGCATCGGAACCGTCCCAGGAACTCGCGCCGCGACGCGCTCGAAAAACGGAACGAAGCGGTCATAGTCGCTATCGGAAAGCGTTCCGTCCGCCCTGATGAGCAACAGACCGTTATCTTCGATTGCGGTGAGCATGGCGATTTCTCCTCTTGAATGTTCCGCGCGACCGTCGAGCGGCTTTGGCGCGTCCTCTGGACAGCGGTAAAAGATGCGCTCGAAACCTCGATAGTTGCAGGTGAAGGGCCGTCCCGGGCTACAATCTTCGATCGTAAGATGGCGCACTTGCATTGGCCGCGCATGCCGTTCGAAGGGCTTATGGTCATGGTATATGCGATGGCCTCACCCTCATCGCGCCAGATGCCGACAGCGGACAGATCACCGTCCGAAGGTTGCACCTCTGCATAGAAGCCATCGGCGAAAAACACCCACGCCGTGCCCGTATCGCAGCCGGGCGTTCTGCCGAGGCTCCGCGCGCCCGCAATTGAGTCCGATACCGGATCGCTTCGAGACTTGTCAGTCCCGAAGCGATCTGAGGCAGACAAATTGACCTAGCTAACTTCAATTAAGCCCTCCCCTTCAAGTAACATCCCGAAGTTCTTTACGTTCCTCAGGCGTGACGTTGCGACGCAGGCGGTCCCACCATCTTTGGCGCCAGCTTCGCTTCTCCTTGCCATCATCGAGTACCAGGCGAGCGATCGCTGGCAAAACGAACAGCGTGAGCGCAGTGGCTGTGATCAGCCCGCCGATAACCACCGTAGCCAAGGGACGTTGCACCTCAGCACCTGTTCCTGTGGCAATCGCCATCGGCACAAAACCCAGCGACGCCACCAACGCGGTCATGAGCACCGGTCGCAGTCGCGCCAGCGCGCCATCGGCAATCGCCTCATCCAGTGACATCCCGCTGTCGAGTCGCTGCCGGATCGCGGTCATCATGACGAGACCGTTGAGCACCGCCACGCCGGAAAGCGCGATAAAGCCGACCGCTGCCGACACCGAGAATGGCAAGCCTCGCAGCGCCAGAGCGAACACCCCGCCAGCCAAGGCCATGGGAATGGCACTGAACACGGCAAGCGCTGGAACCCATCCACCCAAAGCCATGAACAGCAAGAGGAGAACCAGAGCGAAGGCAATCGGGACGACGATGGTGAGCCGCGCCTGCGCTTCCTGCAGGTTCTGATACTGTCCGCCCCATTCGATGAAGGAGGCCGGCGGCATATCGACGCCGGTCGAAACCCTTTCCTGCGCTTCCTCAACAAAGGAGCCGAGATCGCGCTCGCGTACGTTGGCCGAGACGATCACAAGCCTTCGGCCCTGCTCTCGCCGAACCTCGGCAAGGCCATCGACGACCTGAAAATCGGCCAATGTCCGCAAAGGAACGGTGACCCCGTTTTCAAGCACGATCGGGAGCGCGCCGAGCTGGTCGAAATCGTCGCGCGTAGCATCCTCGAGGCGCACGACAACATCGAAACGGCGATCGCCCTCGAACACCAGTCCTGCTGGCCGCCCGCCGAGCGCGATAGCAACCGACTGTGCCACTTCCTCGACGGTCAGACCATAGCGCGCGATGGTCGGGCGATCGAAGGCGATGTCCAGCGTAGGAAAGCCGGTCACCTGCTGCACCTTCACGTCCGCGGCGCCTTCGACACCTCCAAGCACGCCCGCGACCTCGCCCGCAGCTTCGGTGAGCGCAGTGAGGTCATCGCCGTAGAGCTTGACCGCGACATCGCCGCGCACACCGGCGATCAGCTCGTTGAAGCGCAGCTCGATAGGCTGGCTGAACTCGTAGAGATTGCCGATGAGGCCTCCGAGCGCGCTTTCCATTTCACCAACAAGCTCATCTTTCGGCAAATCGGGATCGGGCCATTCGTCGCGAGGCTTCAGGATGACATAAGCGTCCGAAGCATTGGGGGGCATTGGATCGCTGGCGACTTCGGCCGTGCCCGTCCGTGAGAACACAAGATCAACTTGGGGAAACTCTTCGAGCCGGTCTTCGACCCGCCGCTGCATCGCCAGCGAGCGTTCGAGCGATGTCGAGGGGATGCGCAAGGATTGCACCGCGATGTCGCGTTCATCGAGCTGCGGGGTGAACTCGCTGCCCAGAAAGCCGAACACAAAAACCGCTACTGTGAAGAGACCAACCCCGGCACCAATCATCGGCCAGGGCCGCGCAATGACCTTGCGCACGGCGGGACCGTAGCGCTCTTTGGCCCAGCGAATGGGCTTCACCTCCTTTTCGGTCAGCTTCTTGTTGAGCAGGACCGCAATCATCGCTGGCACGAAGGTCAATGAAAGAACGAAGGCCGAAGCCAGCGCGAGCATCATCGTGATCGCCATGGGCGAGAACGTCTTGCCCTCGACCCCGGTAAAGGTCAGCAGCGGCGCGAAGACGAGGAAGATAATCGCCTGACCGTAGACGGTCGGTTTGATCATTTCCTGCGCTGCGAGACGCGTTTCGGTCAGCCGCTCACCCAAGGTAAGCAAGCGTCCTTCGCGATGTTGCCGGGCCGCAAGCCGGGCGACGCTGTTCTCGACAATGATGACCGCACCATCGACGATCAGCCCGAAGTCGAGCGCGCCCAGGCTCATCAGATTACCTGAGACACCAAGCCGGTTCATCCCCACCGCTGCCATCAGCATCGAAACGGGAATGACCAGTGCGGTGATTATGGCGGCGCGGATATTGCCGAGCAAGAGGAACAGGACGGCGATCACGAGCAATGCGCCTTCGAGCAGGTTCTTTTCGACGGTGGAGATCGTCGCATCGACTAGTGAGGAACGATTGTAGACAATCTCAGCGACAACTCCGTCCGGAAGCGATGCGCGGACCTCTTCAAGTCTCTCGGCAGCACCAGCCGCAACGGTCCGGCTGTTCTCGCCCGCGCGCATCAACACGGTTCCCACCACCGCCTCTTCACCGTTCAGTGAAGCAGCACCGGTTCGCAGGTCGCCGCCGATCTCCACATCGGCCACATCGCCGATGCGGATGGGCACGCCCTCGCGGGTCGCAATGACGGCTTCTTCGATGTCGGCAATGCTGCCCAGCCTCGCGTCCACGCGGACAAGCAGGGCTTCGTCGGCACGATCGACGAAATTGGCGCCTGCCGCCAGATTGGCGGCTTCTAGAGCATCGATGAGTGAGTCGAATGACAGGCCATAGCCGGTGAGACGTGCCGGATCGGGCTGAACAAGGAATTGCTTTTCGAACCCGCCAATCGAATCCACGCCGGCCACGCCGTCGATCGAGCGCATCAACGGCGCGACCACCCAATCCTGCACAGTGCGCAGATAGGCCGCCTTAGCCACCTCACTCTCGAGGCGGTCGCCGCGTTCGGTGATGAAGCTGCCATCGGACTGCCAGCCTGTGCGGCCACCAGTGGTCGCACCCTTGCCACCGGGATGCTCATACTCGATCGTATACATCAGCACTTCGCCAAGGCCGGTGGAGATCGGCCCCATGGTAGGCTCCGCTCCTTCGGGCAATGAAGCGCCAATCGGCGCGAGCCGTTCGTTCACCTGCTGCCGGGCGAAGTAGAGGTCGGTGCCCTCCTCGAAAATCGCGGTGACCTGGCTGAAGCCGTTGCGCGAAATCGATCGTGTCATCTCCAGGCCTTCGATCCCGGCAAGTCCGGTTTCGATGGGGAAGGTCACCTGCGTCTCGACCTGCGAAGGTGAGAGCGCGGCAGCGCTGGTGTTGATCTGGACCTGCGTGTTGGTGATGTCGGGAACCGCGTCGATCGGCAGGCGCACCAGATTGAACGCTCCGTAGATCGCTGCGAACACGGTCAGGACGATGATCGCCCAGCGGAAACGAACGGCGACATCGAGGATGACTCCGATCGGGCCGTGACGGTGGCTACCTTCGTCCGAAGACATGGGAGAAGATGCCGTGGTTTGATCAATGGCCATGTTCTGCGCCCTCCTTTTCGAGCTCGGACTTCAACAGGAAGGCATTGGCAGTCGCGATCCGCTGACCGGGCTCGAGCCCGGAGAGGATCGTCACCATTCCGGCAGACCGGCTGCCGATCTCGACCTCCCGAGCCTGAAATCCGCGTCGTGTCCGCACGAAGACAACATCGCGTCCTTCGAGCACCTGCACAGCATCTTCGGGTACCGCGATACGGCTCTGGTCCAATTCGCCCGAGGGGCGAATACGCGCCTGAAGGAACGATCCGGGCTGCAGACCGGGAACGGCGCGCGTCAAGGTAAGAACCGCTGTCGCGCTACGGCTCTCGGCATCGAGCGAAGGCGTTACCGACCGGACGCGAGCGCCGATCTCCCTTCCATCGCCGAGGATCAACGCAGCCTCGTCGCCAGGCTGGATGCGTGAAGCATCTTCGGAAGGCAGCGCAACCTCGATCTGCAAGCCGCTGGGATTGACCACGCTGTAAAGCTCCTCCCCGGCGTCGACGAACGAGCCGAGCACGATTGGAGCGGCGGTCACACGGCCCGAAAGCGGACTGGTGACAGCGAGCGAGCGTCCATCGCCGCTCACGCCTGCCGCGGCGACGGCCGCCTGCGACCGGTTCAGTTCGGAACGGGCAACGTCAAGATTGGCGCGCGCCGCTTCGAGATCCTGGCGTGCGGTCACGTTGGCTTCGAATAGCCGGCGCTCCCGTTCATAGGCCGCCGAAAGCTCGGTTACGCGGGCGCGGGCGGCACTAAGCTGGGAAGCGAGTGCAGCCGCATCGGCGCTTTCGATCCGAGCGACGGTCTCGCCCTGCCGGACATAATCGCCAAGCGTCTTGCCAACGCTGCGCACGACACCGGAAGCCCGTGCATCGATGCGTGCGCTGGCGGTCGGACTTGCCGCAACCGTTGCAGGAAATACGAGTTCGACAGCGGCACCCGTTTGCACCGCTGCGACCTCGATCTCGGCGGTGCGGATCTGCTCTTGCTCGATTAGCACGAGCCCCTCGGGCAGTTCTGTCTCTGCGACCTCTTCGTCCGCGTGGGTGTCGACCTGGCTGTCAGGCCAGAACATCAGCATCAAGGCCGAAACAAGTATGACAATTCCGGCGATGATCGCCAGTCTTTTGCGGTTCATTTTGGTATTCCTCATTGTGCGGCCAGCCTGATCAGTTCGGCGGCAGCTTGTCCCCGGTCTTCTTGCGCAGCAATCAACGCCTCGCGAATGGCATCGCGCGCTTCGGCTGCGCTCAACACTTCGATCAACGGAAAACGGCCATTGCGATAACCGATGCGGACGAGCCGAAGAGCCTCCTCGGCCTGGGGGAGTGATGTCGTGGAAAGCGTCTCGACGCGCGCTTCGGCAGCAAGATATTGCGATCGTGCGCGCGTCACGGCTTGCTCGAAATCGGCCAACGCTACAGCCTCGCGAGCATTGGCGGCGCGCAGCCTTGCTTCGGCTGCAGCGATATTGCCCTGATTACGATTCAAGAAGGGAAGCGGGATCGAGACACCGAGAAGAAAGGCACTGTCATTGCTTTCCTCGAAGCGTCGAACACCGGCGGAAACGACGGGATCGGGAATGCGCAGGCTGCGCTCACGATCGATCTCGGCGGCGGCGGCGGTGCTTTCCGCACGCGCCACTCGCAATTGCAGACCGCTTGCTGTCGCCATTACAGCACCGGGCGGTTCGATCCCGGGGAACCTGCTCGGAACAAGCGGCGGCGCCCCCTGATCGCCCCATAGCGAGGCGAGGGCCGTTCGGGCTGCAAGACTTGTCGCTTCGGCGGCCTGAAGTTCGGCTTGCGCTTCCGCCAAGGCCGCTTCGGCCCGAAGAGCACGGAGCGGGGGCTCGCGCCCGACTTCTACGAGGAGACCGGCAATGCGGGCGAGCTCTTCGTTTCGCTCAACCACATCGAGGGCCAGTTCGACGCGCGAGGCTGCTGCAGCCGCTGCTACGTAGCGTTCACGGACAAGAAATCCGAGTTCGGCCCCCGCAAGGTCAGCCCGCAGATCCGCCAGCTGTGCCTGCGCCCGGGCAGCCTCGACGCGTGTGCCGCGTTTACCTCCAAGTTCGAGCCGCTGTCCGACAGCAAGCGTATATTCGGTGGCGCTTAGCCCGGAGAAGGCCCCACTCCCGGCGATGTTCTCGACCTCGAGCGATATTTCAGGGTTGGGCCGCAACCGCGCCTGTCCGACAAGAGCCTGCGCCGCCTCGGCTTCCGCTCGAGGGCCGACGATGCGCGGGTTTAACTCGGTGTTAGCGGGTTCGGCAACCACGCCTGTCCGGCCCAACGCCTCGTCGAGCGTCAGAAGCTCCCGCTCCTGCGCTGCCACAGGCGTGACAATTGCGGCGAGGGTTAGCCCTGCTATCAGGGCCCCTCGCCATTTGATGGCTGGCATTTTTCAAAACTCTCTCTGCTGACAAATCGAAATGCGCTGCGTCAAGCAGCGCAGTGACGGTCGTCAGGCGCGAGGAGGGCGTTTGGGTAAATTGCTCGCATCGCCGAATAATTCTTCGGCCATATGCGACCCAACCGTGATGTTAAGCCGGTCGGGCATGTCGTTTAAAAGCTTCGATTTCAGTGCTGCGGCGACGTGATGGCAATGCCCGTGGGCGCATTCCTGCTGCTCCGGGCTTTCGTTTTGCGGGCTCTCGTCCGCATCAATGTCGAACATCTGGACCGAATAGGCTATTTCTGACAGCTCGTCCGCACATTGCGCTGCTTCGACCGCCGGAGACGCCATCAGCGCTGCGACCGCCAAAAGGGCGGCGACAATCCTGACGGGAATCAAGGCGTTCAGATCGAACATCCTGTGGCCCCTAACAAGGTGAAACGAAAGTTGAAACAAAAATCTTCTCGGTTGCTGTAATGTGATATTGTCACGAAGCGTCCGGACAATGAATATTGTTCGAGTAGTTTCTTTTTCGACCAAATTCCATGGAATGAATGCAGCGTTCTTATAAGGCGAAAGCTGATTAATATTCAAATTACCCAAGTTCCGTCATAATCAGCCATCCAATCCTAGATCACGACATCAGAATCTGGATTATCACGATGATAACGCTTCCAGCGACTGGAGGTGCAAGCACTTTTTTTGCTGTCTGGGTTCGGTGTCCATAGTCCCATTATAGCTTTCGCGTCAGCGACCCGCGGAAGAGGCGGCTGGGTTTCGAGAAAGCGTTTCGATGATTTTGCATTCGGAAACCTCGCCGCCCGTGCAGGCCGCGACCACACTTCTCAGTTCGGAACGAAGCGCTTGTAGCCGACTGATGCGCTCGTCCACGGCTCGAAGGTGCCGCAAAGCGATGTCACCCGCCTCGTCACAGCTCTGATCCGGTCTCGCCTTCACGCTTAAAAGCGAGCGTGTTTCATCGATCGAAAACCCCAATTTTCGAGCATGCCGAATAAAGGAAAGGCGCTCGACGTCCTGCTCTTTGTAGGTTCGCTGCCCCGCTGCCGTACGCGCGGCTTCGGGCATCAGTCCGATATCCTCATAAAACCTTATCGTATTGACCTTGGTGCCCGTCGCCTTCGAAAGACCTCCGATAAGCATGAACTCACTCCTCCAGCTCCGAAACCGCGAACCATTCGCAATTTTGGCTTGCTCCTACAGTTGCTAGAGGTGTTACCTAATGCCTCATGTCGAATAACGAAACATCGGATTGCGGCTGCACAGGCGATACGCAAAGAGCAGGCGCAGACCCCGCCTATCGCCGCGCCCTTTGGATCGTCGTATTGCTCAATCTGGGCTTTGGCGTTTTCGAGGCCTTCGGCGGGTTTCTGGCGGACAGCCAAGCGCTCAAG
>MDTC01149913.1_pt1 | contig 49038 bp, 84 predicted proteins | sample 811181 | NCBI WGS metagenome assembly MDTC01 (sample SAMN05326644, study PRJNA326480) | marine metagenome | isolation source: seawater | place: Pacific Ocean: North | collected 2011 | reverse complement strand
TCTTTTGCTTTTGACCAGGCAGAAAACATTTATCTATCTCCCGGACGAAGTCAAGATTTTTTCCTAAAAACTAGAACAAACGTTGGTAGTGATCCGCAAAAATTTCCCTTTCGTATATACGATGATGGTAAGGCAAAGTTTGAACATGGTCAAAGCGACACTGCCGCAGCTGCTGAGGCTCTTCCTTCGGATGTCGTGTTTTTCGTATCTGGATCCACTGACGCCAAAGCAGTGTTTGGTGGCTCTGTATACATATCAGGCAGTCTCCATGCAAATGATGCTTTTACATCTCCAGGACCGGCTGTTTTTGGAGGGAACGTATACGTTGACCAACACATCAGGCACACCGGTGACACCGACACGTTAATTAATTTCACGGATGACAGAATCGATTTAGATGCTGGCGGGGTTAATCTATTTACAGTAGAAAAAATGAGCTCAGGGCCGAATGAGGTTAAAGTTAACAGCGCACAACTGCACGTGAACAACACTACGACCGATGATCTGCTGTTTTTAGAAACAACAGAAGACTCAAGTAGCGCTTCTCCTGTCATCAAACTAAAAAGAAACAGTTCTTCCCCAGCAAACGCTGACTATCTTGGCCAACTTAAGTTTCAAGGTGAAAACGACGCTGACCAAAATGTGACTTACGCAAAGATAACTGGGAAAATTGGTTCTGTCGCCGACGGTTCTGAACAGGGTATTATAGAGTTTGCTAATATGAAGAATGGCTCGAGTGGTATTACAGCCCGACTCAGACACGACTCTTTACAACTCGTAAACAGCACAAACCTGACGGTTGATGGTAACATAGGAATAGGAAATACTTCTCCGAACTTCAAGCTGGATGTTACCGGTGATGCTGCAATTTCTAATTATCTTCACTTAAATTGCCAGGGTACAACTGATCCTTCGTTGACTGTCAACCATGCACAAATATACTCCAAGCTTGTGAACGGCCACGCAGAGATATTTGTTAGTGATTCTCAACAGAACGTGACCCAAATATCACCTCACAATCCTGAAGGTGAGTGGCATTACTTTTCTAGGAACACTAGGACTGGAAAAGTTGTAAGAATCAATATGGAGAAAATGATTCGCAAACTTGAAGAGCTTACAGGGGAGTCATTTATTGAAGAATGGTACGAGGACCCGAAAGATACTTAAAAACTTAGGATAGGATTATGCTTCTATTTAACGATATAAGAATGGTTTACGGTTGTTTACTTTTTATTATTGGTCACATTTTTGGGTGGTTTGCCGGGAACTCTCAGTTTGTTTGGGATTATTGGCAAAACAAACCTATCCTTGCAACTGTGTTGTTTGGGATCCCGGCCGGTCTTGCGTTTTGGTATGGAACGAAATTTTGTTTTGAAGCCACTGGAGAACTGTGGAGTGTGAGATTCACTGCAGCAGTGTTTTCCTACATCACCTTTCCGATTATGACATGGTACTATATGAATGAATCGATGTTTACAGTAAAAACTATGAGTTGTGTAACTCTTGCGTTTCTCATCCTAATCATTCAAATGTTTGCTGATTAATGTTGGTATAAATTTCCTCAACACAGCTTTCAGTTATTCTCATAAGATTTCCGTTATCTAACATAACGATGTAGTCATAACAGATAAAATTAGGACCTTCATGGCTTTCAATCATGATTACAATGCCCATTCCGTTCGATCCATTTGATCTGTATTTTTCTCTCAGTAAAAAAACATCACCAGTCATAAGAAGCATGGCTATTTCTTTTTGAGATCGAACAGTTCACCCATCTGGTCGTAAATAGGATGCATGATATGACCAGGCCTTTCAACGTGGGTCATACCCAAGGCGTGTCCAAGTTCGTGCTCGTTTAAAAGGTCAAGGTTGTAAGACCCGCGGCGATACTCTATAACGGCACCACGCATCTCGTTTAAAGCAGTATATCTTCTCGTTGAAGCAAGAGTCTCTGGTGCCAGCTTGAGAAGTGGAGCCTTACGTATAATAATCATTCCATAAAGCCAATCGTTTTCACAAACGGAGGGTGGCGGATTGTGTTCGTAAAATCCAATTGGATATCCTCTTACGGTCCAATAGTGTATTGCTCTTATCATTGCAGTTTGGCTAAAGTCTTCACCGTAGCAATTAATTATTATCGGAGGTGTTTTCCACTGGTACGCGTGCACGGAGGAACTTTCGTATATGTATTTGCCGGAGATACCTAACGCAAAGCCAAGTATTCCTACACCCAAAATAAGCATACAATTTTTTAAAGTCATTCATAGCACCCCCATAAAGCGTAGTTAATTTCAATTGTGTCACCAGGTTCGGGTATGTTACCCTCTGTAAACTCAACAGTGTTTCTAGCAGGGTTATAAACCCACCCAGTTTCTATCTGACCATTAACATACACTTCGATTGTGTTTTCTATTGGATCACTTTCATGTAGCTCATATGACCATTGACCGGTAATGTTGTTTGCAAGATTCTGTAACTGGTTTCCCCAGTCGGTTGCGCACAGAGAAAACCATTGGCTTCCAAAGTAGTCAACTACATCCCAGTATCCTTCACCGGCTTGGACATTGTAGTTTCCAAACATGGTTGGCATTAAGCATCCACCAGGCATATCGCCAATAACCGCATATGGAAAAAACATACCGGAAGGCTTCAATCCAGAAAAGAACGACGTATAATATGAAACTGGTTCAGGACTATGATCAGGTTCATCTGAAACAAATATCAAAACTAAGTCTGCATTGTTTCGAAAAAAGCTACCACCAGGACCAGCACTTGTTACATCGTTTAAAGCTTGGTAAGCCATCTCTAGACCCATTTCAACACCAGAGCCATGTACTCCAACCGAAACCATCTGTTGCATAGTCAGAGTCGCGTTAGGGGTTGTGGCATCAACGATCTGATATATCATTGGATCTGATGTTGTTATAACAGACATTCTATAATCTGCCTGTGACTGAACAAAAACATTCATAAACATTTGCATGTTGCCAGAAAGATTAGACTGAACCCGATTCATCGATCCGCTATCATCGATGATCCATAGAATATCTAGAACCTGTATCTCTTGCTGAATATGACGTTGAGAATAATATTGTTCAACGTCACCAGAGCCATATTGAATTGCCTCGATCTCCGGGGTGTATGGATCATTGCCGGCAATTGTAATTATAGAATCATCTTGCCCGACGTCGTTGGGTATATATGAAACTAAGAAATCAACACTGAGACCTGGATCTAAATGCCATGGCAGATCTGGTAATGATCCAAACTCCAATACAATGTCTGCCGGCTGAGTAACCATTTGAACTACGCTATCAATGGTAAGCGGTAGATTACCATCATTTGTTATCGTTATTCTTTCCTCGTTATCGCACCCTATCGATATATCGCCATAGTCAAAGTCGACTGGATCCACAGTCATGACTGGAGCGTCTCCGAAACCTTCAAGTGATACCTGTATCTCTGGTTCGTCTTCATCGGACGATAGAAACTCAATCATTCCAGAGTTATGCTCAAACGTTTCTGGAGTATATGTAACATGGAATTCTACAAGCTCTCCAGCTGCTACAACTATATCCTCTTCTCCTGAATCGTCGATAGCGAATTTGTCCTCACCAGATAATAAAAATGGCGACGTGATTATTAAATCATCATCGCCTGTATTTATTACCGTGAATGACTTCTGGTCTGATTCGAATCCAGAAACTAGGTTACCAAAATCTATGTGAGTAGGATGAACAAGGATCTCAGCTTCTCTTTGCTCTATCTTACCCAGACTGATATCACTGCAGCCCACCAGTAGTGATAATAAAAACAACATACATAAACTCTCCCTAATTTAAGTATGAAAGAAATTTATGTTGTGACCAAGCTTTTACAAAAATTAATTAATAATCTTTATAATCCCATTCGTTTGTTTCGTAGTGATATACGTTCTTCTCTTAATCTTATATGCTCGTCCATACCTGGCGCTGCATATTTTTCTAACTTTGGCCAAACTATATCGTAAAATTTTGAAGCCGGCAGACTTTTTACGGTTTTACTACCCAAAGGTACAAGGATACGCATGCATTCTACAATTTCGTCATGGTAAAAAGATAGCTCTTCTATAATCTCCGGAGCCGACATACCTTTATCCCTTGCCCTTGCCGGCTTGTATTTCTTAAACGGGAAATACATCTCGGCCATTGATCGAGCATCCATATCCCTCATACCACCTAGCCCAATTTCAAATCGCATATATATACCTTCTGGCTGACCATAGCCGGGTTCCGGAATAACAATTAACCGCAGGGTATTATTCCTATATTTGCTCCATCGATATCCAAAACCAATACCGTATTTTATTTCAGCACCACCAGTATCGGAAGTTCTAAAATCATACATGAGATTTTCAGTATTCCACCCCTTTTGTTCGGGCATGTTTGTCCATGCCCAATCACGAGTGTTTTCAAAAAACCATATGTTCCATTTGGACGACGCTTCTTGATATCCAGGATTACCGTGCGTAATGTATGGCGGTTCTGGAGTAATTTTGCTTTCTGTTATCACACGTCTTATTGCTTCTCTGATTTGTCTTCTTGTAACTTTCATTTCGACTTTCTCTTAGTTTTCAACTTAGATCTTGGCACATAAGTTTCTTTTGGTACGATTATAAAGAAAGTGTAACGAACTTCGCCGCCCCACTTTCGTGCCTTGCCGGAAAACTTATTTATGGCCGGTTTAATATCTGCGTATACCGCAATTTCATCATATGTACGAGTTTCTTGCTGTGCTTTTCTAATTACCTTTGCAATTGGCGCGCCATATCGTGAAAGTTTTGTCGATTTCAGCGGGATGTCTGTAGAAGTCAGCTCGCCAGTTGGTTGTCTTCCCTGCATTAATTTGTTCCACTCATCACGCGATTTGACCTCTCTGCCTTTTGTAGTCTGAATATATGCAACAACATTTGGCAGTTTGCGAACAATGTGTATCATCTCAGTTCCGTCTTTATATGTTTCTTTGCGTGGATTTCTCGTGTTATACGAATCAGAAACTACGACGGTTGGTATCTTGGGCAATACGGAACTATATCTCATGTCCTCATACTCATTTAAGGCTGTCGCGGCATCATTAACTACGGTAAGATCAGTATTTGGATTGAGACCAAGCTTGACAACAATGCCGTCTATAATGGCATCTATTTCTTCGCGAGACAGGATATGCTTTTCAACTTTAATTAGCTCATCAGGGTCTTCGGCTTTTGGCTGCCGTGGCTCTGGTGCGACTACTAAATCTTCCGGAGTTGTTTCAACCGGTAATTCTATAGGCTCCGGCAATTCAGCAGGCTTATCAGACTCAGAATAAACATAGGCCTCCCATACTGTATCACCGGCGCCAGAATATTTAAACTCAATAGGATTAAATATGAATGCTTTACCCGGATAGTTCGTTTTAAGAGATTCCTCAATTTGATCAAGCAATGGTTTTTGAGCGCGGTAAAACGCTTTGATTGCTGCAGCTTTCGCGTTTGCTAAATCAATTGATTCACCAGGCTGTCTATCAGTCAAAATTCTTAAAAGCTTTGATCGTGAAGTCGGCAGATTGCCAAAAATCTTTCTATACTTTGGTGACTCTTGCGCCATTTGATCTATGACTTTCTTAAGTTTTGCACCTTTCGGCTCAATTCTAAATGTAAACATAGCGTCAAAACCGGGCATGGGATCTAAATCGACACCATCACTCCGGGTGACCTTTGTTTTCCAATCAGCTGTAACCGGTACTTGGTCAACTAGTTTTAATATATCATGAAGCATTGCAGTCTCCGCTTATCTCACGCAAACAGAATCGCTTGTATTGTTTCCAAGTATTTTTTTCTTTCGCGCGAAGATTCAGTTTTTTCACCTTCTATAAGTATCTGTCTAATACTGTATTTACCAGGATGACTTGAATCAGCAGTAAGATTCTCCAGGATGGTTATAAGTTGAGATTTACTTAGCTCGGGAGCGTCATCGTACTCTTTGTTTTCAGTGATACACCTGAATATCTCTTTGATCTCTGCAATATAATCTCCGGGATCATACACCCTTTGAGCGATTAAACTAAGCTCGACTGCTCGTACACGGTTCATTTTTCCAAACACTCCATTATCAGATTCTTCTTTCGATCGCATCCCATCACTAATTATCATTGATCTCCCCAAACTTTCCAAAATAAATCCTCTTCATCCTCAACTTTGCAAATTATGTCTGTCTCCCAATAACATGCATTTGCACAATTATGTTTTTTCGTAATATGTTTTGGAAGACTAATGACGTATGGCACTCCAAATGGCTCTGAACAGCGTTCTTTAACTTCCTTAACGGTTGCTATAAAAGGGTTCTTTAAATCAACTACCTCCATGGTAACGTCACCCATAACAAATAGTTTATTTATCCACACCCTATCACCAGCTTTATAAAGCCCGGGCTCTTTTGAAATCATAACAAAACCTCCTTGTCTGCCTCGATCTGCGCCAAAGCCTCTGGACTAAGTTCTACGTCTGGTATAGGCGCGCCTTCGCCATAACGACGATACCACTCTTTGATACATGCTTCTCGAACAGCAACCGTTGCTTCGTTTATATCCCACTTGCTTTTGAGACTTATTATCTTAAGTCTTTCTAAAATAAAATAATCGCTGTCACCACGTACGGACTTCTCGAGAGGCACCAGGTCAAGAAAATCATTTTTCTTCTTTGTTGAGCAGGGTATAATATCATCTAACGTTAACATGTTTTCTTTTTTCATAAACATAGTATTCATATTTGACCACCTATTTTAAAGATAATGTAATTGCACAAAATAAGCAAAGATAAAAAAGCTAGTATAAACAGCATCCCTCTATATGAACAAAGAAAATATTTCATTTGTTTCTCAGTTCTGGAGCTACTGCTATATCTGTTTGCTGCAACTCTTTTACTTTCATGAGCGAAGGCAAAGACAAACAAACATATTCTGAACCAACCATGAATATATAACGATTAGCATAGTCCTTCTCTATGAACAATATGGGCATGCCAGGTTTGATTGTGTTTCTCTTATAACTCCAGGTTGTAAGAAACTTAGATTCAACCAGCTCGCCCCATGTGTTGCTTTTCACCGTGTATACTATATCTGTGTTTGATTCAATCAACTTTGCTTTTTTATTTCGAAAGAATAATCGCACGTTGCTAAAAAATCTGCTCACTTTTGATCTGGCTTCCCATGGCCGGGCTGTATCACCTAACACGTTTTTCAACAAATAACTCCATGTCGACAGCAAATTACGAGACTCGTGTCTTCTTTTATACCAATAGCCTTGCCAAAAACTAGAGTCAAACATTCTATCTAAAACCAACTTGCTAAAATCACTGCCCTTTTCCTTCTCTACTTGTTTAAAGTGGTTATCGCTTCTGCAGATTCTTATAAACTCGTTCTTTATGTCCTCAAGCTCTTTAGTGTTGGTTATGTCGACAAGTGTATATTGAGGTATACCAATCCGACGTATAAATCGACGATTTACCTTGTCCTTGTTCAACCATGCTTTCAACTCTGCTTTTTTCATTTTTTTCTCCTTAAGATTTATCTTTTAAATGCCGCGAAGCGGCGAGGGGGCCCACCAGCTTTTCGCGCTATCCCCCAGGATAAGCGCGAATCCATTGCTATAATCCACTATACATACCGAACAACCAATGTACAACCTAATAATCGTCCGGATCGACAATGATCATATCATCCCGATGTATAACATGCACGCCACCCATTACGAACACAGAATAACAATACCCGTCAAGTCGGGCCAATATAATACCAGGCAGTTGACCGCCTACCAAAACCAATTGACCGATCGGCACGTGCGGTCTAATCATTCCGTTATCTTCCGAATCTTCCAATAATCAGTCCCGAACTCCCACAATCCAAGACCCTCATCCACATAAACAGACACTATGTAGCCAGCCTTCTTCCAGGTTGCTCCCTTCCTAAGCCTTGCGTCTATGTTTATAACCAGGCCAACCATCTCATTGGACACTACCCGAGTCTCAACAGCCTTGTAAGGATCCACCGATAAAATCTTAGATACCACTTTTACCCGGTCGCCTACAGCAAAATCAAGATCAAGCATCGCCCCACTCCTTGGTAAAATTGTCAGCACGAAAATTTGAATATGTTGCAAACCTATCGCCATACTTAACAGGATTCAGCCAGCGCACCCTACAGTGTGAATAACCATCAGCACCGTACGGAACATAACTCTCGACAATACCCAATTGACCGTAAAACCATTTTGCATATAGACTCTTACGATTTATAAACATAACGACTTCACCCGGGCTCATTCAAACCTACCGTAGCATTGGTTGTCAACTCAACTATCTTATCCTCTATTTGTTGCGCCTCTTGATAGTACTCGCCGGCCAATCGAAGATTGCCGTTTCGTTGTGCGTCAAAGCCCTTCTTTTGAAGCTTTTCGCACTTCTTGCGTAATCTATCAAGTTCCTTCTCTTCAGTTGTCTTCCAGCCAAATAGTCTTTTAAACCAATTCATAACTTTTCTCCATGTTTAAACTTTGTATTCTCTCAAACTCTCTTTCATCGCATCCGGCGAAACTTCCGTCAAAGAACATAACGAGCCAATCAAACGGCGTACCGATTGATGTTTCGTAATCAGATTCTATTAAGATACCGTATTGATACGGATCTAATCGACGCATCTTAACCATATCACCTATCTTAAACTTCACTTATCACCTCCAAATAAACTTGAGAACCCTTTGTCTCCTTATTCCACTTCGGCCACATAACAGTCACAAAAGGCATGTGGTTCTCGTACATGACACGATGCACCTCGATCACATACCCGACTCCCCACTCGCGACGAGCGCGTCCCTCTTGGTATTTAATCTTATGCATAACTAAATCACCGACTTTCATGCTTCCACCTTAACAAGGTAATCAGTATCATACTCTTCGAGCCGACCTTGATATTCACCGCTTGACCACCAGACCATTACTTTATATTCGCTAATAAGTTCAGTAATAATACCAAAACCGGGAGAAGTGAGCCATGGGTTTTTTTGAAACCACTCCTTTCCGAATGGCACTTCGAAAACTAAATCACCGACTTTCATTACTTCACCGGCGTGATAGGAATCAGATCTCGGCCGAATACTGTATCTGTCTGACCGTTTCCCCACATAACAACGTACTTTGTCGACGAGCCCAAACTTCGGACTTTATCTACAATTATTCCAATCCATCCATTTCTGCCATTCCAGGCCGAGGATACTAAATCACCAATACTCATATAACCTCACACATTGATGCTAGCCAAGATTCAATCTCTCCACTTGGCAATAATACGTCTAAATAAAGGCGGGAACTGCCAGAAGTAGGGATATTCTCGATCGTTATATCAACGACCAAACCAACCCACTGTGGTCTGCATTCGGATCCATAACCATCAGATTTTTTTACCATATCACCTATCTTCATAACAGTTCCCGGGTAGTATCTTAACCGATGTAGTTTTGGGATACCGGAATCTCATCCATCTCCGGGATTGCCTCTTCGTCATCCTGCATTCTAGACAAAGGTAAAGTATGGTATCGCTTAACGTTGGTTGGCCAGTTTCGAGGTGAACGCCCTGCAATCAGATATGAAACGTATTCAGGTAACTCAATGACAGAAAAATAATGGCCATTAGTCATCTCAACAATTGTATGTTTTAGCTCATCTCGAGCATATTCCATACTGTCATAGAACAGTGCATCCGGATTTGGTATACGTGAGCTGCTAAGTGATTGGCTAGTGAATACCTTTCCCGTGTATACTCTTGCAACCTGATTTACATTCACCATACAAGGTACGGTCGCAGAATCAGTATAAGAAAAACCGGTCTTTGGATCCTTTAACTGATTAATCGGGATGTGATCGCCATTTTTACCTAAGATTTCTGTACTCATCCGTAAGTCCATATGTGGCGTAAGTTTAATAAATGTCATGTTTTCTCCATTTGATGGTTTTATTGTTGTAGTTGATTAAGATTGATAACTGAAAAGTTTGGCAAAATTTTCTCCGGAAATTTTTGAGTTTTTAGGCTCCTCCGGAGAAAATCACGTTTACCTTTTAGAGACCTGATGAAGTGAATCGTCTTCGAGTTGCGGTTGATAAGGCGCAATAAGATTTCTCATGCCCTTTTCTTGTCATAAAACAAGGAGTACCATCAATACGATTAACCCAAAGGCTCGTATGGTCACCAGACCAGTTTGCAGCTGGATCCCAGTTGTTTCGCAGTGCAGACTCTAGAGTATGACCAAACTCACCCGTACTGTGGTAATGGCCATATCGGTCCCCGCCGTGATTGAGTGGTCCAGAACCATTTCCTTTAAGTCCCTTACGAGAGATTACATACTCACCCGGAGCCATGGCTCCTGCAGCAATCATGCCTTCAAGGAATGCGCGCGCCTCTTTGACCTTTTCTAGTACTGACGCGCTAGCGTCGCGAGCCAGGTTTTTGCAGATTTTTACGTTTACTTCTTCTGTATGAAATTTCATGTTTTCTCCTATCATGATTATTGTTGTTAGATATCTGATTTCTTTACGTCATATATTGCTGCAGCGTACGCAACTATTTCTGACAATGACTCAGACACTTCTCCTTCTGCGTCTGAAACGAACAGCTGTGCCTCATCAAGTCTTTCATAATAGCTTCCTGCCGTTGCGATACGATATGAATCGACGAACTCTTGTAATGTCATATATGCCTCCCCTATGCACTTTTATTATATTCTGGTTTCGTTGTATTTACAACATATTCTTTACCCTTTTCTGTGAGCATGTACCCGGATCTTCTATTGTTCGGATCGGTCTTTACCCACAATTTTCCATGGTATCGTCGCTTGTATCCCTTTGAGAAATAACAGCTGTTCCATCCTCGATTTCTTGGATCCATGGCTTTCTGCACTGACCATCCTTTGTATAGCATCAAGTTAAAACGTATCTCGCTAAAGGTTGCGTTATCTGGGTTATTATGTATGTGTGTCGCTATGAACTCTAGGTTATTCATGGTTATTCTCCTTGTTTTCCTTCTTTTGCAGTATTGCAATAAATCTCTCGCCTTCTTCTGGACTGTCAACTGGGATCAACATTCCGTCGCCAACTACGTACCAACCGTCTTGTCTGTGCGCGAGTCTTAATGGTCCGCTTGTGTTGAATGTCATTCCGTCGCTAAATGTAAGTGACATGGTTATCTCCTTTTATGTGGTGGATTGTATGACCATATTAGTAGGTAAATGATGACTAGTAATAGAATTGTATTCACGATGTTCTCCTATGAAAGTTGGTTTGGTTTGAAAAAATTCCGCCGGAAAAAATTTCGAGGCTTAGCGCCGGCTGGCCCGAGAGGCTCCCACTGAGTATGCCAGAGGGGCCCTAGAGAGGGCCCTTTTTTGGCCAAATTTGGGGCCTGAAAGGGGGCCGTTTCTGGTAGGGCTGAGGGGCCTGCTGGTGGGCTTGTCGCTGGTAGTGCTGGGCTGGTCATGCGGCCTCTTCTCCTCTGCATTCTCTCCTCTTCCCGTACCGGTTGGTCCATCCTCTCTTCTTCCTCTCTGGCTTCCTGGTATCCATGCTCTCTACTCCTTATTGCCGCGAGTGAAACAAGTGAAACAATTGTTTTTGTTTCTGTGCTGCTAAAGCATTGAAATGATTCGGCTTTCTGTTCGTGTAACTGTAACATATGTTTCACTTGTTTCTGTTTCATCAGCTGTTGTCGATCGCTTGCAGGTTACGCACGTTATCGCACTGGTCTGTCTGTTCCAACCACTGCTTAGCCGCGACTTTGGCATCGGGCTTGTCAATGGCTTCGACGATAATCTCGCCTTCGAATCGGGATCCATTAGGACGATCGGCTGTGTAAAATACTCTGAACTGTTTCATGTGAACTCCTGGTGGTTGGTTATGCTACTTTTACAGACTTGGTCTTTGTGCAATACAGGTTGATGATGCTAGTCATCGATCTAGTAGCCGCGCGAGGATCCATAAAGTCTGCACGCTTGTCGCTTGGGGACCGGCCGTTACAGTTCCACTCGATAGACCAGCCATACTTGACCGCGGCATCTTTGATCCCCTTAAGGTCTTCAGTTGTTTTGACTTTGAAGTTAAGTGTATCGCCTAGGGTCTCTTCCGGACTCATATCCGCGAAACCTTTGAGGCTGTCAACGATCATTGCCGCGCTGAGCGTGTAGTTGGGATAATGCATACTGTCTCCACTTGTTGGTTTGCTGTTATCGATTGCCTTAATGCAATGAGGATTTGGAACACCGTTCATGCGCAAAAGGTGCCAGGCTCTCTGCTTAGCATCCAAGGCACATGTTGCAACGATAAGTACCTCGTCCCTTCTCTTCTGATCGGCCGTGTAAATCACTTTGAACTCTCTCATTCCCATTTTAGTATCCATATTGAACTCCATTTTTATTGAACTTTTTTCTATACACCCGCAATCGGGCCAGTAAATTAGAATTGCAAGAGCAGGTTTTAAGGTACCTGCCGGACCTTGACCAGTTAGCTGGCCGAGACTTTAGCAACAGTCTTGAAACCACGCTTACCCATGTGCAAGAAGAAGATGTGGCCACAACCACCGAATCGGTTCTTCTGAGTCTCAAGCACGCGACAGCCAATCAGGTCAGTCTCTTTCTGCTCGACAGACAAGTGCATGTGAGCATCGACCATATGCTTGAGCTTGTTCGAACCGGCCATCTTACCTTGCTTGTTTACCTGGTTGATGATAACCGCGCTAGCACCAGTCTCTTTACAGAAGTCAGTGATCAGCTCAAGACAACGAATCGCCGTACCCGAGGTCTTCACACCTGAAGAGTACTTACCGTCATCAAGACACTGAAGAGAATCGACGACCATAACGAACTGCTTGCCTTTGTTGCCGCGCTTGTTCATGATCTCGCGAGCACCCTTGATCAGCTCCCGAACATCGGCAGTGTTACCGGTGACGAAACCATTCTTGAGACGCAAACGCTGCGCAGTCATGGCAGTCTGATAGAGAGACTCTTCGGCAGTATTGAAGAGACACACGCCGCCACGCTTGGTGATTGAATCAGCCATGGTCAGCATCATGGTGGTCTTACCTGCGCCAGGAGTACCGGTGAAAAGAGTTACACAAGATGGGGTCAGACCCTCACCGCCGAGTGCGCCGTCGAAATAATCGAGGCCGGTAGCGAACTTGCGCTTGAGATGCTCAGGGATCTCAATGTTTAGGATGTTAGTGCCGAATGCAATGTCAGTCACATTTGATAGGTTCATATGAACTCCGCTTTTACTAGGATTGAAAGTTACTTGCAAGGTTTCTCCTTACACTTATAATGTATCCCGCCGTAGAGCAGCTTACACAAACTTTCACATTTTATTTCTCTTTATTTCTCTTTTTCTCCATCTGCTCTACGGCAACCCTATCCCGGCTTTTCATCCATCCCTGCTTTCCATAGTCGCGTGTCACCTGCCGGAACCTGACTGCTTTTGTAGGGGGCCGATAACTTTTGCAAGTGAAATCAATTTCAATTATAGCGAAACCAAAACCAATTTCAATTATAGTGAAACACCAAAGAAACAGAAACATGTTTCATGAAACAATTGCTTTGACAGGCCTGTCCTACTATTATGGAACCGCCATGCTTTCGGATGAGCGAGCAAAGTGTAACAAGTGAAACAAATTGTTTCTGTTTCTGTTACACCGAGAGTGACCGAACCGATAGATGCCCGAGGTCGCGTGAGAGGGAGCTAAGCCCGGTAGCCTATACACCTAGTCACTTTTCATTCTTGCGAATCCTTAGGGTACTTTTGTGTTAATGCTAGGTATGCAAGGTGGTATATGGTTTAGCCATGTCCTATGGTTATCTAGCCAGGGTCATTTGTAGGGGAGGATGTTTAGGTGGGAGTAGGTTAGACGGGTGGGGAATGGGTTGAAGTAGGTCTGGATCGAATAGGACTTCAATGATGAGGTCTGAAAGGGAGACAATGAGAATGGTGGGAGGTTGTGGAATGTAGGGTTTGTGGTGTCTTGTAAGTTCTATAGCAATGTTGAGAGTATTGGAAAGAGTGGGGTTGGTGAAGGAGCGGTTGGAACGGTTGTTGTCTATAGTATAGGTGTCAATGACAAGGGCGGATTGGTTAGGTTCTACGTTTACAATGGAGTGGGACCAGTTGTAGTGTTTGTCATTGATACCAAAGTCTGATAGGATTCCTGAGGTGGGTTCTGTGAAGAGAATAAGGTCGTTGGTTTTGGGAACGTAGTTCATGATGTTTAGCCGCGGTTTTTTTGGTTTTAAAATCCGAATAGTTTTTCTCTTACCTCAAACATAGAATCTTTATCTGTTATTTTGCCGACAAAATATCCGTCATCGTAAACATAGAAAGGGACGGGTTTGAACATGCTGATCGAATCCCGAGCAAGTGTCTCAAATACAGCTAAATCATTGTTGCCGCTTATATCCATGTACGTGCCGATGATCGTCCAGTTGTCGAGCAGCACTTCTCCAGCCCAGCCGAAATCCAATTCGATTATTCCTGCGGAAGTGTCACCGGGTCGTTTTGCCACACCGGATTGTTCTTGGTGCTTTACTAAACCTGGCGGGATAGCTCCTAGTGTTTGAGACATTACGTCTGTTTCGGAAATGTAGACCGGGTATCCTTTCATAATGAAGCCGAATCCGTGAGCTGCAGCTGGATTATCATTTCCGATTAAGAAGTCCATACCGAGCGGTTGGTCGGATGCTACACATGAGAGCACGTCTTTTCCCTTTCGGCCGTGTTGCCCAATCCATCTTTGGAAAGGCATACTTTTATCGACTCTATCGAAGGATTTATAACCTCTTAAAGCAGCATATCCGGAATAGTTTATGCTGTGCATGATAGTGACGTCTGTTCCTTTCATAAATCTTCGGATTAGTTCTTTACCTTCCGTCGAGCTTTTAAGTCGCGCCTGGTAATTCTGCAATTCTTCCCTGTCTTCTATAATCTCGGCCGATGTTTGAAGGCCTAAGGAGCGTCTAGCTGCAGATTGATAAGCAAAATCTTCTCGCCGAGTCTTGTCTTCTTCTGGTGTGAGCTCGTACACTTCTGATAGTATCTTTCTTATGTATTGCCGCAAGTTTTTCATTTGATTTCCCAACTCATAATGTAAGCATATCCAGTTGGATCCCAATCTAGAATCTCTGGCGTTTGAACTTCGGTGCCATCATTATCGGCCGGCACAATGTTTGCATCTCTAAGGTGAACGGTCAAGGCTTCTTCTTGCGTCACATACGATTCGAAAACCTCACCATTCAATGGATGGGCGGCAGACCAGACTTTCATGTTTGGCGGTTTTGTGCCTGGGAAGATATCTTCGATCATATCGTCAAGTTGGTTCCAGTGGTCCGGACCTATATCACTAAGCTTATAATCTTCGATGATTCCATTAATGTGCTCTATCATCTCGTCGTTATTTTCCAATAATAATCTTATGTATTGCCGCAAGTGTTTCATCGGATCACCAGTTTATCGCCTAATTGTCTTATCCGTGTCGGTTCCTTCGTGTATCTTTTTCCTAGGGGATCATTCTCTAAATCTTCCGGAAAATATGAGCGGCCGTCAGCCATGGGTATATTCATATCGACGTTATCATCTAACGTGGCAGTTAAGGTGTTTAAGTGATCATCGCATTGGAACTTTTGGACGTCCGGTCTATTGTACATGTAGTATTCCCAAACGGCTTGAGCATCCTCGGACACGCCAGATCGATCAGATATTAGTCCGTTACCATTCATTGTAGCCCATTCGATTGCGACGTCATAAAGTAAGGGACCCCATCCATCAGCAGCATCGGTGGTGAAAATCTGAAAAGCATTTCCGCATGTAAGATTACTAGTATCTTCCGGGAGATTGAAACGTTCATCTTGCCCGTTGTATGCCGGCTCATATGGATATACTAAGCCGAGGGTGACCATACCCCATGGGATGATGTTTTCTCTGTCGGTTTCCAGAGGATATTCTGTATTCAAGTTGTAGTACGATATTACAATATTAGACGGATTGTCTTCCCAGGCTCTTTGCCTGATTATAATACCAATGCCGTCAGGCAGATCGGCCTCTGTTTTCATACCTTCAGTTAGAAGTATTCCTCTTATGTATTGTCGCAAATGTTTCATTACAGATCTCTAGGTCTAAGGATGGGGATGTCTAACTTGAATTCTGTGCGGATTGAATTTACCAAATCCTTTTGCGCCTGACCTCGCCAGAGATCACTATCAGGCTCGAACACTAATGCTTTGATCTTCCAATTGTCTAAAAAAGCCTCAGTACGGTTTTGATCCGGATTGTTTCGATGGATAAAAGATTCTCTGTCCAAGATAAACGTGTCGGCAATTGCCGAAAGAGTACCTCTGTTGTAGCCTGATGTTGGACCCATTTCTGGATTAAACTTTTTAATTAGATCTAGCTCGCCTGAAAATACGTCGTTCATGTGGTTTCCAAACAAAGAGACATGCCCTTCAATAACCAAACCTGTACTGCCGACTCTGTTTCTTTCAGCGACTTTTCCTGGTTCATAACCTGAGCATGCTAATTCATCCTTCTTTGGACTGCCATCGATTGACGATTTTAAAATATTGTATATACTTGAAATACCGCCCCAGTGAATGTATATGAGTGAATTAATATATTCTCTATCCACGTGTTTAGCCCACACCTGCTTGACTAATCTGCCGCGTTTCCTGGCTTTAGGATATTTTTGAATATAGTCATCGTATGTTTCGTCACTAAATGCATCGCGAGCACCTTCATCCCAATTTGGATTTGACAGGAGATCATCTAAAAATGCCTCCTTATTCTCGAGAATTGTCTGTCTTATGTATTGCCGCAAGTTCTTCATAAAATCACTAGTTTATCGCCTAATGCGTTCATTGTTGTGGGCGGCTTTGTATACCGCTTACTTAATTGACTGTCTTGCCAGGTATTATACATACCAGTTATTGTCCGCCTACCAATCGATTGATCGCAGTTATCTTCCTCCTCAGGTGTAAGAGTATTATTGAGGTCATCAAGCTGGTGGGCTGTCACGTCATCTCTGTTTTGCTCGTAGTAGGACCATACTTTTTGAGCTGGTACACTTACAGCTCCACGATCGGAAATTAGTCCTCCGCCGTTTTGAGTTGCCCATTCGATTGCGACGTCATATAACAGCGGACCCCAACCGTCGGATGCAGCTGCAAGTCCGACCATCCAAGCTCCATCGCAGTTACCAAGTCCGACAAAGTAGCCGTCCGGTGAGCGTCGACCGGTTGGAAATATAGAAATTGTTCCAAGGATTCCAACACCATCAGTTCCACTCTTACTAGAAGGATTATCAGCTTTACCGTAATAAATTGTTATATAATGACGTACTGGTTTTATTACAATGACAGTGTCATCTGGTAGCATGGCTGGGGTTTTCATTGCTTCAGTTAGAAGAATCTTTCTTATGTAATTTCTTAAATGTTTCATTATAGTTTGAGCTCACCGTACTGTTTCATGGTTTCAACTTCGTCCAGCCAGCTCAGAACATTGTCGTCGTCCATTAAAGAGATCAGATCTCTCACGTCTGCGACTGCGGTATCTGCCAGCGTAACCCCGGGAGACAGAGTTTTGACTCCAAAGACTCTCAAGCCTTCAGCAGCACTCATTCCCATAGGCGATTCTCTATTGACAAGAGATTCTACTTGTTCAATGTACTTGTATATGCTTTCGCGGAAGTCTGCCTGACCAGCAGCCTGACCCTCTCGAAGAATACTACTCTCCTCCGAAAGGTCGAGTTCTGGATTTTCTCTTTTAATAGCAGAAGCCGCTGCAATTAAAGCAGAATGCACGTTAGCAAGGGCATCATCGAGCGGAATCCACTTATCACCCTGCTCGCCAAGCTTTGGATTTTTGTTGATAAGCTGACCAAGCCCTCTGTCAGATGAGTCGAGGTAACCAGCGGTGTATATTACAGCGTACGCTGCTTCTTGCTGATTGCCACTTCCATCTAAGGCTTCGCTTATTATCCGTCTTATGTATTGTCGTAAATTTTTCATTGTGGCTTTCCTAATTACCCAGCCGGCTCTTTAATTTCAATGTGCAAGTGCTCGACGTATGGTTCGTCAGACCGTAACATGACCGCTCTGTATTTGTCGCGTCCAATGAGGTCATACGGTATCGAGATTGAAATTATAGCGTCACCCTCGGTCCATCGGCCAATCATCAAATGATGGTGATACTTTGGGTTGGCTTTACGTCGTTTGATTTTAAGTTGGTCCACGATCGCATCGTAAAAAGATTGGGTGACCTTGAAGTGATATTCAGTCATTTTAATTTTCTTCCGGCCGATATCAAATTTTATGTATGAATCGGGGGCTTTCACGCCTTTAGTAAGGTCTATAGTCTTCATAAACTCTACACCCAGAGCTATGTCTCGTATGGTGCCTGTTAATAAATCCGCAACTTTTCTTTCCATTTCAGGATCAGTTGTTGGGATATGGGGTGGTCTTTGAGCCATCTCTTGCAGAAGTATTTTTCTGATTGTCCCTCTTAGTAGTTTCATTGCTGTCTTTTGCCTCATTGTTTACTAAGTTAAAAGTAGTAGTGACCGGTGTCATCCCTGTCGAAATAGATTGCCCCTCGCATCCTAAGCTCGTCCATTATAGGTGTCCCCTGCTTAACATATTTCTTTGTCGACCAATGATCCATCCATTGGTGATTATGGTACGGATCGTCAGGGTCGAATCCAGCTTCCATACTTGACCATCTATCAACGTGCCTGGCTAGGGTAACTTGGCCGTCGCAATCATCTTTCATGTTATCTGGAGTGAGGAAAGGTTTTTCGTGAAAATCAAGCTGCACCGCTTTGACGTCGGGTCTAGAATTAAGATAAAAATCCCAAACATCTGCAGCTTCGAAGGACACATCGGATCGATCGCACATTAGCCCATCGTCTCCAACGTATTCCATTGCAATGTCATAAACTAGAGGACCATAACCTTGCTCTGCCTCGGAACTCATGATTACCCAAGCTCCATCACAATTCAGGCCGTTGTGGTCCTCTGCCTTTCCGACCATCAGCTCCGCTATTATGCCAGATCTTGGGTATCTTTGTGCTGGTTTTGCATCATTAATCGTAACTTCAAAGTAGTCACCTGCGCGATTCTCTTCGATAAGAACATACATGTTCTCTGTGAGATCAGCCGGCATCTTCATTGCTTCCGTAAGAAGAGTCTTTCTTATGTATTGCCGTAATTGTTTCATAGGATCACCAGTTTTTTGCCAAGCGCTTGCATTGTTGTTGGTGGCTTTGTATAACGCTTACTTAATTGACTATCTTGCCAGGTATCATACATCCCCGATACGGTTGACCTGCCAATCTTTTGATCGCAGTTATCTTCATCTTCAGGTGTAAGAGTATTCTCAAGGTCATCAAGCTGATGGGCTGTTACGTCATCTCTGTTTCGTTCGTAGTAGGACCAAACGTCCTGAGCATCGGGGGATACGCTGCTTCTGTCAGAAATAAGTCCACCACCATTTTGTGTAGCCCACTCAATTGCTATATCATAGAGCAAAGGCCCGAAGCCTTCTTGAGCAGCAGAGCCGCCGACCATCCAAGCGTCGCCACAATTCCCATACCAAGGATAAAAAAGCCCCTTTGCTGGTGAATATATGTCTATCGCGCCCATGTAGTCGGTTGAGCTGAGACCATAGAGCTCAGGTTTCAGCTCAGGTGCGTACTCGGAAGGATTATTGGCCAGACCATAATAAATTGATGCTTCTTTACTATCGGCGTCAATTACAACGACGATGTCATCCGGCAGATCTGCTGGTGTTTTCATCGCTTCCGTCAAAAGTATCTTTCTTATGTATTGCCGCAAGTACTTCATGGTTTATTCTCTTTCCAGATATCCAAATATGATGCGCAGCGGAAACTGTAAAGGCTGACGTGCCGCTGGTCCGTGTGTTGGTGGCTCTTGGATCATAGGTGCATTCCTGGCATTTCTTTTTGCCCAAATCCGGTTTCCAAGATCCGGATCCAGTATGGTCACATCGACAAGGAATAGGTTCTTTGATATAAAAGTCAATCCGTAATTGTAAGGACCCTCAATTTCATTCACGACCTTAAAGGGCGGCTTATCCTCGATTAATCCATATGTCTCTGCCATCATAAGACCAGATTCCATCAGCCCAAGTTTACCGCTCATGATTAAATCTGCAATTTTATCTAGATACGAGTCGTAAGTCCATTTGTCTAAACCAAACTTTGCGCCTGGATTCTCGTTGAGCAATGTTTTTCTTATAAATTTACGTAATTTTTTCATCAGAGTTCACTCCCTTTTAGTAATAAGTATTCTCTTCCTGTTTGTTGTTTGATTTTTTCTAGGAATCTAGAAAACGTTTCGTGTTCTTCGTCTGGAACAATCACTCCATAAATATTCCAGTTGTCGACGAATGCTTCGTTACCGCCTCCGTCGAAGACAGGAGCCCATTCGCTCTCATCTAAAGCTATGTCGTCAACGACTGCTACTCCAATCCCCTTATTCGCACCGGACGAGGCTACCCTTTGTGGATCGGCTTGTGCGTAGCCTCCTGTGTACCCACTATCAACGGAGTTCATGTCGTTGCTTAACAGTGTAACAAAGCCACGAATAAGTAATCCGTATTTGCCGAAATCATAACCGCTTCCATCCACAGCGCCAGGTTTATACACCATTGTGCTTAATTCATCGCGTGAAGATTGAACCCTTACATCTTTAATTATTTCCGGGGCAAGAAACGCAAGTGCTTTTCGTCTCTTTCTTGTCCAGTGGACATATACTAGACTGTTCAGCCAATCCCTGTCCGCGTGTGAAGTAAAAGCCTTCTTTAGTTGACGTCCAGTGGCAGACATCCGTCTATACGCCTCATCATCTTGTCCTTTTTCACGGTAGTGATGATCGAAATTTGCGCTGGATAAATCCGCGATGAACGCGTCTCGTCTGTTATATGCTGATTCAGTCAGTATTTGTCTTATGTATTCTCTTAAGTTTTTCATGGTTCATACCTCGTTAGGTTGCCATATTGATTATATACGTTACAGGGCAATCCAAGGCTAAGGGAATCTGCTATCCATGCTTGTACATCATTGTCAGAATTTCCACTACTACCAATGTATGTGCCTATTATTGTCCAATTATCTAGAAGAGTTTCATTGGATACAAGCAACTTTTTAAGATGCCGCAAGCCCTGGATTCCTTCCATATCACCAAAATCATCGAATCGTACTCTAGATTTTGCCGGCCTCTTTGGCATGCCGGAGGTTTTCCAGTGTGCTTTCATTTTGTCGTCTAATGCGCCGATCGTCTGTGACATCACATCTTCTTTTGCAACAAATACTGGATAACCTTTCATGATCATTCCCCTGTTAGACATGACAAACTTGGAATTACCATGGAGTTCTATGCCGGGAAGTGACTCGGTAGGAGGAAGATAACAAGCAATTGTCGAGAGAGTGTCGTTACCAGATCTTCCATATTTACGGATCCAGTCAGAAGCTAAAGCTTTTTTATTTTTTGTTCCTCCTAAACCTGATCTTGCCGCGGCGCCCTCGTATGTGATATCATGCAAGATCGTGACGTCACCGTTTCGAAAGGCTCTAATCAATTTTTTACCATGGCTTGTAGACAGCAGTCCTTCTTGATATCTTCGAAGAAGTTCCCGATCTTCACGTTGTTCTTCAGCCGTGTCTAGACCCGCAACGTGTGCCATTTCTTTTCCACCGTAGTCCATTCTGATTAGACTATCCCTATTCACTTTCTGCTGGTCATCCAGTTCGTATACTTCTATGAGCAGCTGCCTTATATATTGTTGTAAGTATTTCATTTTGTAATCTCATTTATGTAAAAAACAGTTTTCTGAGGGACTTAAGGCTATTTATTCTTGTGGGACTCTTTGAATAGCGTTTGCTCAAAGGACTACTGGTAAAGTCTGAACCACCTGGCAAGTTTTTCCTTGCGGCATGTTGCTCTAAGTTATCAGAGTCAATAGGTGTTAATGCATTGTTTTCGTCGTCACATTGAAACTTGTCGACATCAATCCGTGCCGCATACTTTGCCCAAACTTTTCGCGCGTCATCTGAAACATTATATCGATCAGACACAAGGCCGGTGCCATGCATGGTAGCCCATTCAATTGCAACATCGTAAAGTAATGGACCGTAGCCTGGTGTCGCTACCGTGTTAGTTATGATCCATGCGCCATCACAGTCCGGATCTCCCCAGTCTCTCAATAGTTCTATTCCAACGGTGCCAAAAATACCGGAGGGATGCCGAAACTTCTCGGGTAAAGGTTCTGGTTCTGAACTAAAAATTGTATTTTCAGCTACTTCAAGTCCGGGAGATAAACTTTTTACGTAATTTCCGTTTTTATCAATTTCGCAAAAGCCAATATAGGCAGCCGATTTTTTATAATCGTAAATTTCAACGCCGATATCGTCGGGTAGATCCGTTTCTGTTTTCATTGCTTCTGTCAGAAGTATCTGTCTTACGTATTGCCTTAACACTTTCACTTTATCCGCTCCGCTAGATCAAAAAAGTTCGAACCATCTTTCTGCAATTCGGGTGTTTTATTTCTTTCTATTCTCCATGTTTCTTTTGGTATGAGATTTCCTGTGTGTGCAACATGGGCACCATAATCGAGTAGATTAAGTTTTTGATCATCAGACATTTCATCTAACAAAATTTTGCCTCCGGCAGCCCATGCGTCGTATTCGCCGCCAATTATCGCATCGTAAAGGTTTCTATAGCCAAGATCCTGCCCGAAGTCATCGTATTCTTCGTATTTAAGGATATCCTTAGCTAACTCATCAAGCCAATCTATTTCCTCGTTATATACCAATTCGCCAACACTGTCTTCATCTGGTTGTATGTCTTTTAGCTGTTTGCCGTCGACAACAAAAACATACCCGTATTGTCCATATCCCTTAAACGAATCAGGAACATTTTTGCCTGCAAGGTCACCGCCCAAAGCATAGATTTGAGCGTATGCCAAATCTCTTGTGAGATAAACTTTTCCTTCAACTGGTCGAAGATAGCCTTCTCTGGACGACAAATCAGGTGCCTTTATACCATTGATCATTATATCCTCGGCATTTGCCTTCGTAGGTGTCCCATGATAATATACAGCATCTAAGTCAATTGGTCGCGGTGCAGCCATTTCAACTAAAACTTGCCTTATGTAATTTCTCAATTGGTTCATGCTAATAGATCCTCGGCGTTTGCTCCAAAGTTTTGCTGCCATTGCTTTGCTTTTTTTGCCATGTAATCTGGATATCCGGCCTCTTCTATGCCTATGGTTCTGTCCCATACTTTTTTTAGCTCAGCCGGAGAGTACGGTTGCCCTATGACTTTTGCAGCCTTAGGGTTTAAAAGAAAATTTGATCGCAAGTAATCGATGACCGGTGTGCCACCGCTTTTCCTATGATAGGTTTTCGAAAGAGGGTTTTCCGGGTCGAACCAATGATCGATAAACTCCGGTGTAAGTTCTCCGGTCCGGACCGGCATGCCATCCTTGTCTGACGCTTTTACACCGTAAGATTTATCAAAGCCGAACCGCTTCGCAACGGATCTATATCCAAAACTTCCGCCGGCACCAGGCCCGGTACAATCATCGGATTCATCGGGAGTGCGAGGATATTGTGTCAAGTCTTTTTGTTTTGCAATCATATCTGGCCGGTTTTTTAGATAATAATTCCAAACGTTGTATGCTTCGTCGCTTACGGAATAGTAATCGCAAGTCAGCCCAGTAGCTCCACTCAGCATAACTGCCGCATCAAAAAGAACATCATAAAGCAACGGACCAAAGCCATATTCTACTGCGATCTGACTGCCATCTACACCACCGATGGGCACTGCACCATTGCAATTGCCTATTTTCGTAGACATAGATGGAACAACACTATCCTTGGAATACATTGCGAACACGGCGCCAGCATCAGATCCACCGCCAACACCAGTGTTATAATACCTATCACCATGCTGAGCGCCAGCATAAAACCTTATCTCAACAAGTTGCCCCTGGTTGGGATAATTTTGGATGTTAATCTCTCCATAATTTTCTTCTAGCTCGTCAAGCATGCTTTTAATCTTTGGGTGTATTGTATTGGCAGACTCTATCAAAATCTTTCTTATGTATTGTCTTAAATTTTTCATACTCTAATCTCCGAGTATCGATTACCCAAACATGGAATTGTCGTTATTTTCTTTTTTCGAAAAGCTTTTGTAAAAGGCGATGCCATAAATTCTTGTTCGAAACCTTCATCACCACTATATAATTTTGTTTCTCTGTGAAAAATGTACTGTTGACAATCATCACTTTTTATCGGCGTAAAAGTAGAGTCTGGTGTGTCTAACTGGAATGCTTCGTAATCATCCGATGAAGTATAGTATCTCCACATGCGCTTCGCGGAATCGCTCACAGATCCTCTATCACACGCCAAGTGTCCGCCAAGTTTTGTAGCAACCTCTACTGCAATGTCATACATTACAGCCCCAACGCCGGTTTTTTTTAGATTCCAATCAACTTCGGTCCACATAGTCGAATAAGCCGGGCAATTCTTGACTGTCGTAACCTCAAACCGTCCACGTCTTATCCCATCTCCTGACACTAGAATCACATCATATCCATCGTTTCCATCTATGTAGACTTCAACTCTAAGGTCTCTTTGTTCAATAACGTCTAGACCTTTCTGAATCTGCGCTGTTGCACCGGCACAAACCTCAGTTAAAAGCGTGCTCCTTATGTATCGTCTTAAATTTTTCATGAAGCAGGTCCCTCGTACGAGTAGTAAAGTAAACCTTCTTGTTCTAGATAACTTGACAATGCGTACGCATCTTTCATCTGGAATCTTTTTGTTAATCCAGAATCCAAATACTGTTTTTTGTAATCTGGGTCATAGAAGAACCATGAATCTTTTTCAACCGTGAAAAAACGACCGTCGGACATCTCGTGACTTGTGTACGCTTCGTCAGGCAAGCGCTCGATTCGAGGGGATACCGGACGCCATTGGTCATTGTTGAAAGAGTTTTGCACCATATCATCATCTTCGTCATCAGTCAAAAAATAATCATCGCCTATCATGTCATGATCCATTTGCTCGATATCATATAATTCAGGAAGCTTGCTCCAAGTTTGCCAAATCCTTTGAGCCTTGGATGAAACATCGTTCCTGTCAGACATAAGCCAAACGTTTTCGTCAGTGCATGCCATCAAAGCAACGTTATATAATAGCTTGCCCAGACCTTTGTTTCGAAATTGACGGTAAAGTTCAGAGAATGAAACCTGCATTGTTTCTTCGCCCGCAGAACCTAATTGAATCTGCCCAACCGCATCGGACAGGTTGTAATCGTCGTTTTCGATGTCATAGTATTTCCTTCGCAAAAGAGCTATAGTTCCTTCATAAGGTGCTAACATGCTAACTACGAAGATCAAATCTTCTTTTTTCATTACGGCAATTGCCTGTTCGTCCGCCAACACAGCCGACTCTAGTAATATTTTTCGTATTGTTTTTCTAAGTGTGCTCATAAATCTATAACCTCTTCAATTGCAGTTGCCCGTATGTGCCCCGGGGTATAAATTGCTTTCCCGCCCCAAACTCCGGAATAACCTACTGTACCCGAACCGTAGCCAAATTCTGTATCAACGTAAAATTGTATGTTGTTCCTCATCTTCTCTGGATCAATTACCAACAAGACTTGCTTTTCTGTTGGGTCGATTCCAGCAAAACCCTCAGTTTCTGTCGCGCGAGAAAACCAGCCAATTGCAGCATCTCTTGAATCTTCCCAATCCATTCTAGAGCACGATACAAAATAGGCTCGGCCGTTACCAAAGTTTATTCCGTCTGACGAGCTTCTTGCCGGTTTAAAACCGCCTGACTGAATTGACTTTAGATAACTTTCCTTAGTAAGATGAAGAAGCACTTGCTCTTTGATTTGTAGTTCTTGAGTTGACATGAAATAGTTTGTATTTTTTGTGTTTGGTTGTTTATCAAACTTTAACTCGTACATAATAATTGGGTTTCTAGATGGCAATGGTTCCTCACGTACTTGAAGAAGATTCCAACCTCGGCGGTTTGCAAATGGAGCGTATATTGCGCTTAGTTTTTGCTTTTCGACCTCACTGTCAAGATTCGGAAGTGCTTCCCTTGTGCCTTGCAAACGTATTTGGCCAATCAAGCTATTTCCTCCACCGGACTCAAAGAAATGTGGATCCTCGACTTGCCACCCCGTTGGTGCGTCGTACCGATTGATAAGCTCCCTGAACTTTGTTATCATAGTATCGCCTGCAACAGAAACCATATTCTCAACAATAATGTCCCGTATGTATTCTCTGATAAGCATCATATCGACCATGTAATCAGCTATTTGATCGTTTACAGACTCGTCGTAGTCAACATGAGACGTTGGTCTATCCAAAAACAGATCAGCCCTCGTAGTTTCGTTTTTTGCTTTAGTTTTCTTCTTTTGTTGCTCAATAAACTTTCTATAAACTGCTGCAGCCGATTTCTTGCCGGCTGCTTTTGCTCGTTGTTCCATTGCAATTGCAGCTTGTGTCTTGTGATTATGTGAACGCGAGGACTTTTTAATTTTACTCACGCTAGCCTTTGCATCTTTGACAGTCGCAAACTTCAAACCTTTTATAGTTCCTTTTGGGTTTTCATCAGTGTACAGATCAGAATGCTTTTTACTGTTTCTTCTTTGACCCTTCTTTCTTGGTATTCTTTTATTTGCCATCAAACTCTCTCCCTGAAAAAATCTCTGACAGCAAAATGTAAGGCTTCGGGATCTTCATAAAATCTTTCCTCTGAGCCTGGTATCATATCTGATATTTCATTTATAAATGCCATATGGTTTTCTTCCATCTCTTCGAAACTAGAAACCGCATAGTTTGTATTGTACGAAAGATTTAAATAATCCGGATCTTCGAAGGTTGGATCTGGGCCGGACTTCCAATAACGCATTAGATCAAGCTCACCGTCTACTTTCCATTCGTACCAGGTATCTTCATCCCAGTCGGGATCCACATTATCAATAATCCATTCTGACACAACTCTGAAATAGGTGTCAGCATCTCCGCTGCCGGCTTGTTCTAGAACTGAAAGGTCAGCATTGTCCTTAAACTGAGTGTGCTCGTCTGGCCATTCGGTATCAAAATAATCCATTGCCATCATTCTAGTCGCATAACGTAACGGATCAGCTCTGCGACCGTAGGTCCTACAGTCATCATATTCTGTATCTGTGAATCCACCCGGGTCGAGAAAATCTTTATCTACGCTGGTTCGTCTGTTTGCATAAAAATGATACACACTTTGAGCAGCCGGAGAAACTTCTGATCTATCAGCAAACAAACCATTCGGAGCGATTGACATAATTAAATCGTACATTGTCGGACCCAAACCGCCATCTGCCGCTGATCTAATAACTTCCCAAGCACTATTGCATCCTTCGTAATCGCCGTACGGTCTCACTCGCATGCATGCAACAGCGCTATCTGTAATGGCTTCAAGAATCCCGTAGTCCCTGACCATTTCTAGTGCGCCTGGGCGACCGTCTGCGGTGGCTTCTTTGAGCTCGTCTTCAATGTGTTTAACCGCGGCAGACCAGTCGTACATTAGAAAATCAATTGACGTCAAATCTTCGTCGAGGTTTCCAGCCTGATCCGCTGATATGTCTGCCCATATTGCATATTTTCCTGATACGGAGTTTGGACTTACCATGCCCTCAAGAATTACAGGAGTGCTTGTTTTATTTTGTTGGTATAGCTGATTTGCTACAATTCGACCAGCATCTAAATCAGAAGGAAAATGTACGCCACGATCGATTCTAGATTGCGCAACTGCTTCTGCTACTTCAAACAACTCATTCCTAAGCTGTGGATATCTATCACATAGTTTAAGTGCAACATAATAAGATTGAGCAGTGTGACCGGATGGATATGAATAACTGTTGTTAATAGTTTTCATATCAACGCTATCACTCTTCCAGTCAATACCAAAATCTGCGGCGACATCTTCGGGTCTTTTTCTTGCAAAGTATTCCTTGAGTGCTGACACTATTTCCAGTGGATGCGTCTTTAGTTCCTTGACATATTCAACAACGTTTTCCCCACTGTTCTTTTCGACCACTTCGTTAAACAGCAATTCCATCCTTTCGTCTAAATCGTACTGAACAGAATCATCGTTAACACGGTCGTAGTACTGGTTAATAACCGAACTTAACTCTTCGATTGATTCCTTTGGTGGAGGTGGAATAGTTGCGTCTGATAAATTTTCAAACAATAAATTCCGTATGTATTTTCTTAGCTGCCACATTAGATGCTTCTCCGGAACCATTCATATCTTTTTCTGGTTAGGCAATATTCCATATCCTCGTGATTTTCATATGCCTCTTGTTCAAAGGGTATCTGGTAGTATGCCTTTTGTCCATCTCTGTATTTTATCAAACCAATCACCCAGTAAAGCAAGTATAGCAACACAAAACCAATAATCCCGGTTTCTATATATTGCTGCCAATGGATTGCTTCATGATTTTTAGTGACCTCAGACATTTCTCCACGCGAAAATACGAATGGTCCAAGTGTGATAGCTCCGATATCAATTGGCGCCACTACGGAAAGAATCAATGGCAGCGAACTGTTTTCAAAAAATAATGGTTTCCATGTTCTCATCTGTTTAATACCTCTACTTTGATAATTTCTAATGGTGTCGCGATATATTCATTCCAAATAGACGTAGCATTGTCTTCGCATCCATCTAAGTTTTCGCAGATATTTGTTTCTTCCCCCGGATATCCGAGTCTAAATAAGTTGCATGCTCTCCTACCGTTGTCGACAGCAAAAGATTTTACGTCAGATCTAAAGCCAGCCCTCACGTTACCTTTGAGCGTCAATAAAATATTTGATTTCTTGTCAAAGTATTCCTTTTTCATGGCAGTGAAGCATGATATATCAAAAGGTTTTCCAGTTTGGATTGATGCTTCTATGTTTTGCAATCCAGCTTCGGTAGTATAATGTTTCACAGTGTATACATTATCTGTGGATCCATACAATTGCTTTGTGTAGTTCTCATCCAGAAGCACATATGGTTCCATGTCTCCCCTAGAATAAAAATACGAGAATCTTAAACTACCTATGTCCGGGAAATATTGGCCAAACTGGTCTTCAAAGGACCAGACTCGATGGTTTGCAAAATCTTCTAAAAAGTTATATACATTTGTTATGTCAAATCTCGCACCGTATCTTTCTATATCGTCTTCAATATGGGGCATATATTCGTAGAGCAAATTCAATAACAGTCCAGAATTTTTATCCCTCGCGTCATAGCCAGCACGCTGAAGATTTAAAACATAATTTGCCATGGCCTGTAATTCGCCAAGGGAGTGAAAACTCTCAGCCGGCTTTATATAACCTCTGACCTTAAAGTTCTCAACAATCAAATTTGATATGATTTTTCTTAAAACATAATTTTTCATGAAACATCTCAGCCCATCATTAACAAAGTATAATTATACAGTTTGAGGACAAAAGTATATGAAAACCATAATAAAAAAGGAGGTGCAAGCACCTCCCGTCGACAGAACAAGTCGATCCTTAAATCATGTCATTCTTCTGAGCCAACCACATAGGAATACTCATCTTACCGTTTGCATTCTTAAACTGGCTAGAAGGAAGCCAGATCTTTCGGCTGTCCCACAAGATTTGTGTACCGTTGCCTTTGATTGTTAGCACTTTTGCACCGGTAATATCAAGCCACTTTGATGGCACGAAGTTGTTTCGCTTTTTCTCATCCACTTTTGGTAGATCCATTCCTGCGAAATCAGGCTCAAGAATATGAGACAGTTGACGCCAGTGAAACGAACAAACATATCTTGCCAGCTCTACAGCCGTATCAAAATCATAGTTGCGAACTTGGCGCTGAAAAGCTGCGTTGGCTCGAGTATGGCTGAGACACTTCTTGTCCCAACGTTCTTCCATCGACTTAGCGTCTTTACCAGTAACCCATTGCCACAATCGACGACCGGTGCGCGCATATGCGGCTGAGAAGCCGGCGCCGTTATTGTGACTAGTCACGCCAGCAGCTAGCTCGTCAGCAGTTTGCAAGTCGCCAAGGTGAGCAACAGCCGCATTGAGAATGTTGTTGTCGAGAAGAGCCTGGATAACATTTTCTTTGGTATGCTCCGGAGCTTGGTCCGTCTCGTCTTCAAAGACAGCAGCCGCAAAATCGCGATCGATTGCTTCGTTGGCGTCGACGTCCTCTTCGTAGTAAGTTTCCGTAGGCTCGTCATCATAGATTTCTTTGCCTTGGGTTTCCCACCATTCAGTAAGCGCGCCTTCAGTGATGATCCAGCCGGAAACGAGATAATCTGTTACTTGTACAGCTGGGACGTTTGAGACTTCATTTGTCTCGGGATTGAGCATTTTAATTGTATTCATGGTTTCTCCATTGAACTAGGTTTAGTAGGTGTAAGTTTTTTTCTTACATATATAATTTACCACACTGGTCATATGATTACACGGAATTCCGCATATTATTTTTTCCCCTTGTGATTTGAGTTTGCAATATTTGCGCCCACATGATAGTGATTGATTGTATTGCATGTGTTTGTTTTTCTGCCGCCAAAAGCACCGCTAGCATTGAATGACTTGACATATGCCTCTGCATCATCTTCGCTATCAAAACGCACGATAGAGATTGCAGCCATTTTTCCATCGCCCGAGATTACGCCACGATAACGAACCGCAGTCTCAGTACCAAGTTCAACAACACAATCAGCGCATTCGTTGATATAGCCGCCGGCTTGTTTCTTGGCATAGGATGTTGTTTCAAAATCTTCGCCACAGTGTTTACAAACTTTAATCATGTTTTCTCCTTACTTGATTTTTTGTGCTTTGATTATGCATTCACACAAACGACTTGTGATTGCTTTGAACTCGCCAACCCGATTGATACGCCCAACACGAGTTGCAAAACCGGTTTTATCAGAATCTTTCTTGACGACAACTCTTATTCTGTCCATTCCGTTGTCTCGCATTGCACCAGACGTTTTGTCAATGGACGTGTAAACGATTATGCGTTTGGATGCATCGAATCTATCGACACGAGAGCAAACAAACTCCCATGAGGTTTTTGAACATTCCTCATCGATGACGAAACCCCACTTTTTGAGAGTGCTTAAAACGTTTTGCGCGAGCCAAGCCTGATGCTGGTTATTTGCTGGATTATATTTAGCCATTGATAACTCCCGGGTTATTTGCTGTGACGAATGAGCTCGAGCTCGACAGTGGTGTGTCTTGACAAAAGATCTGTTTTGTCAGCTTCAAAAGCCGCATAGTAAGCATCGATGTCTTTGCCGACTTGATGCCATACCCGGTTTGAGAGAGATCGCACACCCCAGGTTTTAAGAGCTTGACACGCTTGATTTTGGTCGGTGAGATCGTATCGCTTACTGAATCGTCTGCCGTATGTTTGGCTTGAGCCTTTGATTGTGACCGACTTTGCATCAAACAGACGCTGAGCTACTTTGGGCGCGGCATATTGCGGGCTGACATTGTAAGCCGCAGCGACAAGATCTAACGTCTCAAACGAGGCGAGGGCGAGAAGGGCTGGGCGATTACCGCGCGCAGCATGAATGGCCGAAATAATATCTTTTTTCATATTTACTCCATGAACTTGCAAGGTTTCTCCTTACATATATAATGTATCTTGTTGGTCAGGTGGCCACACAAATTATCGCCACAAATTAACAAATGTTCCAAATTCACGATCAAAAGTATGCAACAGACCTTCGTAGTCCGTAAGCATCATTTCTTGTACAATCAGATCAGTTTTATACTGGGTGTAGCCAAGCTGCTTGCAAAAACGTTTCGCATATCCAATCAGCACAAACGCGTTGCCCTCTGGACCTGTCAAATCAATGTCGATCACATGATTTTTTCTATCTTCTTTCTTTCTTATCGCCATTAGTTTACCTCAGTACATTCGCATGTTTTGGTTTTCAAAACTGGTGTTGCATTAAAAATTGCAATCGCAAAGAGCAATGCAGCCATAATGATATACCAGCCCATAATCGTGTCCTCTGTTTCTCTTGTCATTTTCGACTCCCTTTCCCGTTGATTAATGATTCGGATGACTTGCCGTGAATCCCAAGTTGGATTTCTTTTTCGATTGACCAAATCATGGCGTAAGAAAAAATCAATCCAATAAATACAGCGAAGAAAAATCCCACTGCGACGCTAACGATGTCATTGTCATTGACATATTCAAAATTTTTCATTATTGCTCCTGTGCTACTGTTGAAAATACTCTTCTTCGAACTGATCTTGTTTTTCCGATTTTTGGACCGCTAAGATAGGTAAAGGTAACCATGCCAACGATTGCCACAGACTCTGGACAATATGGGTCGATGTCTGGTTTATCCCAAGTTTTGTTTACCTCAACCAATGGAACATTAGTGTCACTGTTTTCGGCGTATCTATATAACTTTCCTTTTTTGATCATGCATTCTCCTTCTTTACTTCAACGATTTTTTCAATTGACCATCTAGATGTGTAAAACAACTTGCTGAGAACGTCTCCACGCTCGCGAGCATCCTGTTCGTCTGAGGCAAGAATCATCTTCACGCCTCTTTCCACGGTCTTGTCATCATTCACTCTAACCCAATAAATTTTCCATTCAGTCATAATCATTCTCCTGGTTTGCGTTCATATATAATTTACCCCACTAGGGCGACGAGCACACGAAAATACAAAAATTTTTTAAAAATATTCTACATGTACATTTAACCGTGTATCATTAGAATATAACTGTTAATACTCACAAGGAGAACAAATGTCAGTTATTGAAACTAAACAAATCAACAAAGAGGAACTCAAGCGATATCGCGAAGAGTTTAATCGTACACATCTATCAGTGGAGACCGCAATGCAACGCGTTCAATTACACCGCGACTATATCGCACATGCCGCTCGTTATTCACACGTCGTAGGAAAACATCTTCTTTCTACAAAGACTCGTAAACTAAATGAAGGTAATGGACCATCCGTTCTAGACATTGGATGTGGACCAGAACTTCAGCTTCTTAATTCAATGCACTGTAACCGAGTAAAATGTTCGGAATACGTTGGTCTGGAAGCTGCTGATAAGTTTAAGACAAGAGGGACAGAACGATTGGAAAACACTGTTCTGTCTGGTAAATCAAACTCACTTAAAAACGTACAGCTTCATGCACGTGCAGATTTTTTGACTCATGAGTTTGGTGAGAACAAAACATTTGATACCATTGTTTGCTTAGAAGTTATTGAGCACGTACAACCATGGCAAGCGAACGAGTTTCTTCGACGAGGCCAGGACCTGATGCACGACGAATCTGTTTTCTGGGTTTCTACTCCTTGCTACGATGAGAAGACTGGTGCGGCTGATAACCATCCCAATGAAATGACATATGAAGCACTAGGCGCTTTGATGGAAGATTTGGGTTTTGAGATCGAAGAGGTTTATGGAACTTTTGCCTCTCAGAAAGATTATAAACACTTGATTGGCACAGTGATTCCTAAGGACTTCTTTGATAAGCTGTCTGCATATTATGATACGACACTTGTTTCAAATATGCTAGCACCTGTTGTGGGAGCCGAGAATAGCCGAAACGCGTTATGGAAGCTTCGTAAGAAACAAAGTCCAAACTATACACGACGTTTCCCAGGATTGCCATTTGTTGAAGGTCCATGGAGCAACAACGAAAACTGGAAAGAACTCGCAGGTCGCTAAACCTAAGAGTTCTTTCATTTGTACGAGTCGGTTCGAGAGAGCCGGCTCTTTTTTATGTTGCTAAAACCGCCACAGTCCCGGCGGCCAGTAGAGTTTCAAACACGTCGTAAAGGTATACGCCAATCTCTCCGGCTTTAATCGTTGCTAAAACTCCTTCAATACCGGCAATACCATAAGCGTGATGACCGACAGCTTTAAGAACACCGATTCCAGACTGAACCATTAAATACGCGACAATCATTGTCCATATTGCTTTAGCTGCTTTGTGACGACTTTCTTGCGGTGGGTTTTTGCGAGTTATAAAACAAGCTGCATCGATTATTTTTTCGATTCCACCAATATAAGCATGATGAAGTTCCTCAGATTTTGTTGCCCACCAATCAACCCATTGATCCATTCGCTCGCCAGCATCGTAAAGCCGTCCACGACCTATCACTAAATTATCGATACCCTTCAGACCTGAAGCTATAGACGCAATAAGCTTCTCAACTCCCTTCATTAGAATAGGCATTGCTGCGGCGAAACTGGCACCCAAAATAATTGGATCCACTTCGTCTAAGCTCTGGCTTTCTTCTGCGGCCGCGGCTTTCATTTCTTTAGCAAGATCTTCAAGGAAATCTGCTCCAGCTACTTCGGCCTTGTCGAAAAATTGATCATATCTTTTTTCCAACTCATTTGCCTGTTTCTGTTCAACGGCCTCTTTTATAAGATATCTTAATTCGCTTCTAGTTAAAATCATTTTTATGGTCCAGTTTATGGTTGGGGTCTTCTTCTTCTGTTTGCAGAACGCGCTCTTGTTGCTTCCCAATTTTTAACTGTCATTCCGACCAATCCCTGGGTGATATTTGCGCTAGCTCCGAGTGACGTTCTTTGTTGATCCCTCGTTAGGATTGAATCAAAATTATCGATAATCATTTCTTTAAGCATGACTTGGCTAAATATACGATAGCCATCTTTAGTTACGATCATTATACCAGTCACGCCGGCAAAAGCATCTTGTGGGTTGATAGCTGCCAGATATGCGTCCCTGACGTTCGCGTTAAACTTTGCAAAATCGATTCTATTCCGCTTGATTACGTCTTTGAAAAGCGGATTGTTTTTAAGTTTTGATCGGCTAAGTGCGCTGAAGTGTTTTGCAATATCTAACACCTCAAAAGTTGTTCTTAGTATGTTTATTCTAGAAACCGGAAGTTCACCACGCAAGACATAATCGCTTTCTGCAGTAAGAACGTCAAGTATTTGACCGTATAAAAGCTCTACCGCCGTTTTCAAATAACTTTCCCTTTCCCGCATGGAAATTACTTCACCATCAATGTCTTTGCCGCTGTGTGCTGCATCAAAGTAACCAAATATTACGGCTCTCTTGTCATCGGGAACTGCATCGGTATATTTTAGTTTTGTTCTAATATACTCAACCTTTTGTGCTCTTTGCGCATTCTGGGGAAGTTCTGATGTGACTGTTGCAACATCAAACTCGTCTTCTATTGTAGCCTTAATCGTTGCTATTCCATCGATCAAATCTGCGTATGCAGACTCAACACTTTTGATAACTTGAGATGGTTTTGTCCGACCTTTTGTTCCGGATCTAAAGTTCGGTTCTTTCACTTCATATTTGTCGCCAGAATTTGCATCATAAAGATCAACACCAGCAACTGCACCTGCGCCACCGATTGCAACCAAGTTTGGAAACAAAGCCGCCGCCAAATATTCACCCTTTCCAGCATCGTCGGTTTTCTTTTTAAATAGATTTCCCCAATTTGATGTTGATGAAATAGGTATATCATCGCTATTAGGCATTTTAAAGATTGGTGCTGGGCCGCTACTGTACAAAGTACGAAATGCATCTGACCAATTCACAAAAGGTCCATCAACTTGAAGAAGCTGGGCTATTCCTGTTTTTTGACTAGTAGTTAAAGCATTATACACCTGTAATGCGTTTGTTACTGCCGATTGAGAAGCTAACCCACCAGCTGCCGTTGGGGATTCTGTAAACAATGTGTCTAGCTTGACATAATATCTTTGTGTATAATCAATACCTTTCAGCCGACGTTTTAAAGTTTTATTAAGCAGATTATAAATCCTGCCTTTTACAAAAGTTTCATCGCCGATTGTTAGCAAAAAATCACTTTCGTCGGTTCTCAACATTACTGCAGAGTCTTGGGTTGGGTTGTAAGGAACTTCCTCAGCTAAACTCGAATCAAACCGTCTTGTAAGTCTTGCAGCTCCAGGAACAACAGTGTCTGCTGTAATATCAAAGATTCCAAATGGAGTTAACAAATCAATAAAATCTTCTTTTACTCCTCCGGAATGTGAGCTAGCACGATCGGAACTCATACCCAAAACAACCTTCTGATATGATTTTAAGTCTGCGTAGTTTGCAGGAAGCGCTTTAAGTTTTGCATCAGTCGATTGTCTGGCTTTGTCTAATCTTGCTTGCTTATATGTATTACCATATGTTGGAAAAACGTCTTCAAGCGCAGTAGCTGGATAAACTTTGACTCGGTTTGAAGCTAACGGTTTATAGATATAATCCTTGTTTCCCTCGACGGCTTCTTTGTTTTCAATCGCAATAAGATTCAAACCAGCAGATCTTCTAAGGCTTTCAAATATTATCTCGGACAGAGTCGCACCTTCATTAATTCTTCGTAATTTATAATCAATATAATCATGGGCGGAGCTTATCCTATCTTCAGAAGTTGTAATCTTATCCTGAACCCATTCAGGCAGATCATCGCCATCCTCCATTCTATCGTGCAGGCTTTGCGCCATTTGAGCAAGCCTGAACAGTTTTGCTTTAGTCATTCGACCCTCATGAGAATCTGACTTTGTTCCGCCGTAGTCAAGCATCCTGCCGTCTTCTGATGTGTGCTCGTCTGGATAACTGTTGAGCGGTATTTCAACCTCAATATATCCATTGCCAATGTTCGAACACTTTTCAGCTAGAATCTTAATCGATTCATTCAACGCAGAATCCGACATTGCAACAAAGAGATTGCGAGACTCAGTCTGCACTTCAGCATCTGCGATCGGTAGTTCTGCGACCATATCTAAGAACCCAGAAATCTTGTCGGCTTGTTCACCGGCCTTCTCCGCGACATTGCTAAGAAGCTGTTGGGCTTTTGATCTTACCATACTGGGTACTTCAAAGTCAGCTAGCTCCTCAAAATCTTCAAGCTCTCCACTGGAAATAGTTTGTAGTATCTGTTCAAACTTTTCAGAATTTTTTACGACAAATGCTTTAAAATCCCTTAGCCAAGAACCTTCATCACTTTCTGAAAACTTTGCAATCTTTTCCGGACCAATATCTTGAATAGCTTTCTTGGCATCGGCTGCAGATCTGATCTGTGAAATTATTTCGCCATTGTCTTCTACGAACTTAGAAAGTTTACTTTTAAAACCTTTAGAATCTTCACTGTCAGGCATAAGATCTATTATTGCTATTGTAGCTTCTGTGGCGTCGCCATCCTTGAAACTAGTTAATGCTGTAAATATTGCCTTGGCCTTTGATCCCATCTCTCCGAGCTTTGTAAGCTTTTTGAGATGATCCATGAAACCCTCATCAAGACTCGATTCGTACAATTTTTTCATGTAAAACTTCCTCTGCAACTGGATAAACAATGGCTGTCTCTATTATATTACCGTCAGCGTATACGTGGAATATGCATTCACCAGCGACAATATTAGAATAGTTCGCATCGATAATTATGCCGATATGCCGCTCTTTCCCGACATTTGTTACTGGACCATAGTACACAAGGCTGCCTATAGTCAGATAAATAAAGCTGTGAGCGTCTAGTACACCTTCTGGATCATATATGTAGGACATTCGAGTTTCGTTCCGTGTATGTCTGTTATTATACAGTTTTCTTTTGATCCGTTTAAATATCTTACGAACAAACCCGGCTGCCATACGTCTTCACCGTCTTCAGGCTTAATCAGTAAAGCCAAATGACTTTTTGCATAGTATATAATTTGGCCCGGCCTAAATCCATATATGTTGTCTCCCAAAAATTGCATACATAATTACCCCCGTATAATTATAAGTATACAAACAAATTAGAAATAGACGCCGAAGCGTCTATTTTAAATCAGGCAAATGTAAGTTATTTACATCATGTACTGGGGTGACACCATAAACACGCCTAATCCATCTCTTCCCATACGAGCTTGAATCATTCCCCTTTGCAAAGCGTGATCAATTGCATTTCCTAATTCAGCTTCATCAAAGCCTGGTATGATTGGACTCAATGCTCTTGATAATTCCATATAGGACAGTTCGTCACCATCACGAAGCTCTTCCATGATTTGCTCGACATACATGTCGTTACCTAGTCCCATGGCTTCGTTAAGAAGTCCAGATCGTTTTAGCCTTGAATATTCTTCTCGAATGATTCTTTTCAATTGTCTTTTTGATACTTTCATTTTATTTTCCTTATGTTCCATGAAAATAATTGGTGGTTGATGTTCTATATTAATTATAAATTAAATTTTATATATCCAAAAAAAAATTAGTCTATTCTCATTACATCGCCAATAGGATATGTACCTGTTGTTCCGTCTTTCCACTGTATAATAATTGCCCATGAATTTGTGGCTGTACCGTTGGTAAAACTTGTGTTGATCTTTACGGGTTTAAGGCCAATGACGATGCCTTCTTTTCCGATGTTGTTGAATAAACTTACTTGATTTCCTACTTTAATCACTTGAACTCCAATTTTAATTTAATGATATTTTATCTGGCTTCTTCTTTTTGTTTATGTTTGGCGGCCTGAGATATTCGATTTACCACTGTTTCGTTGTTTGCGTTACGAAGCACCAGATATATTTGATCTTCAGGGTCAGTTCCATTCGAGTCAAGCCATGAGATTGCTTTATTTATATTTGCTGATGTCAACACATCAGCGGTATGAAAGTAATATGGTTTTCCAGGAATCGGCAAATTTGTCAATTCTAAGTGTAAACCGCCGGCATCAACCTCGAGCGGAAACTGCCAGAACGAATCTAAAAGTCGTAATCTAAACTCTTCCTTATTTGCAAATGTTGGTCGACTCTTAAGGAAATCAAAAATTGCCTTATCAACCATTCGAATAAGAAGTTGCCATGGTTCCATTAGAGAATGCACGTGATTGAAGCGGACAAAAACTCCCCTTACTTTCTTTGTCCTACTATTATTTCTGAATTTGAATTGAGGAGTAAGTACCGCACTCCATTCGTTTCGAGCTAATGCGCCGTTTAAATCAAACATAGTCGAATAGTCTATTAATTTATCAGTTCGGTTATCAGTACCCTGGGGTGGGGTCACTTTTCTCGTAAATGCAGGATTTTGATTTTTAACGAAAAGATCAAACAAAAGACCGCCGCCGAAATGCTCCATGGCCTCTTTCATATCAGTCAAATAACTATCCGAATCTAAGATTTCCTGGAGATAATTATAAAACTCTTGCTCGGAGGCTCCGTTAAAATCACCCCTCTTAATATCCGGTTTTGTTTTGGGCCGGCCAGTTATCGAATATATTTTAAAATTATTCTGCTGGCCGGTCACTTCTAGCAAATCAAAATCAACCAAGCTGTCCAGAAGCGCCTGCAAGCTTATTGGTTCTTCAGCTAGGTCATTTAGATAATTTTTGTCTTTTCGGCTGCGGACATGAGTAAAATCTGGATATGAATCCATAATGTAGCCAGCAAAATATTGACTAGTAAAACTCTGCCCTTCAGCTTCAGCTGATTTGGCTGCAGCCATTATCTCTTTATCTATATTGTTCTGTCTGGCTTTTTTTCTTTTAGCCCTCTCAAGAAGGACGTCAGAATTACTCAGCAAAAGGCCTTTTATATACTCTCTAAGTATTTTTTCTGACATTTTGTCTCTCTATACGGCAGCTGCGTACATAGCAACTCGGCTACTAGGGCTTGAAACCAACCTCAGGACACCCATGCCAGCCAAGTGATTCAAAAAACTCTCAATATCCATCTCGTTCATTGACGTTACAAAGTCGATGTCTTCATAGCTAACCGGATGAACGAACTCATCAGGCTCAGCAGCCTCGTAAAATGCATACTCAATATCTTGATATGTGATACCCGGCTTACCACGCTGCACTGCATCTTTTGCAATATCGATAATTTCCATCACGATCGGGTCGCTTGCACTTACATAAAATTCGTTCGCCTCTTTGATAAGTCCATGCCGGGCAAGTCGTGAGTATTCTTCTTTGATTATTCTTCTGAGTTGTCGTTTTGATATTTTCATATGACTGGCTCTTTGTTGAATGGTTTTTAAATTAATTCAGACAGTCCGGATACACTTTTTTCATGAGATTAAATGCAGTCTTTAGACGACAGTGTATCCTTGCTCTTCTCTTGCGAATTTTAAGAATTTATTCATAAGGTACTCTACGTGTCTAGGTTTTGATCCGTTATCCATAGCCAACTTCACAAGAGATGCACAACCATCGTAAGCGCCAGTTGATGCAAACAAGGTCTTAACATAATAATTCCCGTCTTCATCTAACATTTCTTCAATGTCTTGTTCCCAAAGGTACCCTAACGCGTTGGTAGTCCAAGATGGAACGTCATCGTACAAGCTGTCTACTGCATCGCACCAATCGGCAAATAATTGACTGTCGTATGGAGCACCCATAGCCATGTAATTAGTTTCAGCTAGTAAACCACTGTGCATAAGTCGTGTGTATTCTTCTCGAATGATTCTTTTTAATTGGCTCTTTGTAATCTTCATTTTATTTCTCTGTGTTGAAAGGTTTAACAATTCCCATGTCCTGCCCGGCGTAAAATACATCTGCCATCGCTTTTGCAAATGACTGGGGACATCCTATTCCAATCTGAGCCATTAAAGGCTTTATCATTTCCAGAACTGCATGAGGATCTTGGCATACAAAGTCAGCTGCCATTTCATATGATTCAGGACACATTGCATTCATGGATCCCATCTTTTGTTGTACGACGTCACGCAACATCTGTGGCTCAAACGAAACGCTGAACATCGTATCACCATGTACGCTGTGGCTTTCGTCCTCACAGCCACACTCGTTTATCATTCTCATCCAGTTAACCACGTCTGATCTAGACCATTTTTTACTCATGACTTACTCCATTTCTTTTTTCATTACTTAATTATGCCGCAAACTTTTAATCCACCAATGGTTGCAATGTTTTTTAGTACGTTAACGTCATATATCTTGCAAGATTCAAGCAAGAATCTTAATTCAGTTTCCATGTTTCCGTCTGAATATGGTTTATAGATATCATGTATATTATCCGATCCGATTCCAATGGTTAAATCATAAGTAAGTAATTCATCAACTGGAGTTACAGCATTATGGAAAGGCATAAGAGTTTCATTTCTTGGGTGATCGATCCATGCGGTCGGACATGTAACAAACATTAGACCAGCGTCCTTTGCCATTTTATAAACTTCATGTCTGTATCGTTTAGAATGCGCAGCAAGAGAAATTGAATGTATTGCAACGACCTTTCCTTCTAACCCGTGTTCGATTGTTTTCCTACACAAGAGTTCCGTCTCTTTCTCGTTTGGGTCGTTGAGTTGATCGACGTGTACATGCAACATTTTGTTTTGGTCTTTTGCAAGTTTCATCACAACATCCAAATGTTCTGCTTCTCGATTTTTATCAGCGCCAGGCAGTGATCCTATGATATCAAAACAATGGATTCTATTTTTTATCAGCTCAAAATTATTCTGATCTAAAACTCCTTTCAAGGTTTGGCATGCAAACTGGATATTCATTCCGTCTACACCGATTTGGTCGTGAATATCTTTTCTCGCTAGTACAGCGCCATCGATAGCTTTGTAACCTACTACTTCGTCAATGTCTATAAACGAACATATAGTGTTGATTCCGATATGTCTCTGATGATCTAGAGCACGTTTGATATCAAATCGGTAATCATCAGTAGTTCTTTTTAATTTAATGTCGTCAACTAGTTTCCATTTTTGGTGTAGATGGTCTTTTGTTTTTACCATCATCTCTTGTGTAACGGTATGTGCTCTGTCCAAATGAGAGTGCGCATTTACAAATCCACCTGACAGCTTTATATCTTTTATTAGGCCTGACAGAGGATTCCAACCATATTTTTCCATAAATAACCCTTTGAAATAGTGCATTTATAAATATATAGTTGACACCTACTGCAACAATAAAACCTTGTCTTTTTCGAACATTGTGTCCTTGTTATCTGAATTGATGACATAGTATTTCATCGAGTTGTGGTTTTCAATAATTTGTATGACATGTCCAACTACTTTCTTTTGGATCGATCCATCATAATTTACGTCGATCCCAAGCACAAGTGACCCTAGTTTAATTTCATTTTCACCTGTTGGATTAGTCTCTTTGATTTTTGTTCTTAAAGATATGCAAGAAGATTTTGAGATCTTGAATGGTACTTTACCATACTTTTTTCTCGAGATTACTATTAAATCGTGTAGACCCACAAATAATATTCTGTATATTTCTGCAACTATCTCTTCCTTATCCGCGGAATATTTCATGCCCTTTATTACAACTAGATCATTTTCCCTAAAATCCATTGATGCCAGCAAAGAACCATACCCAAAATAGGTATTGCGTGCTGCCCTCCCCCTATTTATAAGTATGGTTCAGTGAAAAGGTAAACTTTTCAGTTTCTAATTTTTAGAAGATCTTTTGAAATAATCCCTCACGTCCCACAGTACGCTGGTTTCAAGCTTCACGTTATCCCAGTCCGGATTCATCTGTGACAGATATGATTTAGCTCGGTCGTATAAACCCTTGTCTTTTCTACGACTTTTAGCAATATATTCAATTATCTTTTTGTAGTTGATTTTTGCGGATGAATAATTCATTACCTCTCCATTAGAAAAAAGTTGCACCAAGCAAGACCAAAATCAAAAAGGCAAATCCAATATTGATTTTATCTTGAAGGCCGACTTTGTATTGATTGTTATCGACAACAGATTTCAGGTCTTCTATTTTTTCATTGATTTCATTATTCTTTAAAGGTCTTGGCATTTTTATCTCCTAAATAATTACACCGATTTCTGATATGTTGAACTTGACAGATTCGCTCTTAGCGGCAGATCTGCCAGTTTTTCCTAATGATTGCTCAGCTTCAATCAAAGCGAAAGTCGAAAGAACTGCTAATACTATTCTACCAAAATCAACAGATTGCTCACTGGTTAGATCAGGTTCAGGTATTAGCAACGCAAACAAAACTAGATTGTCTGACAATTTGACTATACCGTACGGATCCCCGGTTGAATCTTCCATCAATAAGCCATACGAGTCACCTATCAACTTCGAACCAATCTTTTCGTTTTTGTCGACAGTCTTTTGCAACGTATGTATGAAATAATCTTTGGCTTCCTCGTTCTGGAAATTGCACTCAATTCCTTCAGTCATTGCTTTGATTAAAAACATTTTTGTTTTGTCATCTAACATTTATTACTCCTTGTTCGTATTAATAATATACCTACCAAAAACACGTTTTACAAAAAAAGCCTAGGATTAACCTAGGCTTAAAAACACATTTTGGGGGGAGAGTTTGTGTATTTTTTTAAACCGATTACTCGGCCGGCTCTTCGCTCTCTTCGGATTCCTCTGATTCTTCGGATTCTTCGGATTGCTCTTCGCCTGTATCTTCAAGTTCTGCTGCGGTGTCTTCTGCTACATCCTCGGCAGCCGTATCTTCATTTTCTTTATCGCCGCAGGCCAAGAACATTGTTAATAGTAAACTAATCATTTGTTACCTCATTAGTGTTGTTTTCAGTTTTATCTGTTTTTTCAGTTGTGACGGTAGTTTCGTCGTTTGTCGTAGTCTCGGTTTTATTTTCGGTTGTTGTATTTGTTTTTTTCCCCGAAACCGTCGCATCTGATTGATCGGTTTTTAGAACTTCTGTCGTTGTTTCCGTTGTTTCGGTTGTTTCCGTTGTCTCAACAGTGTCGTTCTTTGTTGTACATGCTGCAAGAGTCGCAGCCAAGATTAAAATGCGCATTAGCACCTCCATTTATTTCTCTATATATTATGTACGTTTCTATTGTTGTATATTATTTTATGTATTTTTATTCAATGTGACCTGTACCAAGTACAGTCCATGTTTGATGTGATTCTAAGTAACCATTGAACTCATATGCAGGCTGTCTATCAATCCTGTGGCGGGTTAGATAAATTGCTGTCAAAGCCCATGTTGGGTACGACTGGAAATATGAGCCGGGGATAGTCATGTAACCCATGTCAGGCTCTAGACAAGATACTAAACCGAGTATCTGCGAACCATCAGGTGTGTACACTACTACCATGACTTCAAACAAAGCTCCCGTAATCACTGGATACCATGTGAAAGTCGTTCCTTGCTTTGAAACCACCGCCGCGAAAGCATATGATGGATCGACATATCTTAGCTCCCATGGCTGTACATCATCAAAGCCTTCAAGAGTTTCAAATGCATTTGGTATGACACCAGCATCGGTTACAACAGTGATCGGTTCACGTCGTGGGATTTGAAACTCTTGAAGATTTGCCGCAGTCCATTCCCCAGGACCAGATGGGTAAAGCTGGATTGAGTTAAATGAAGCAACACCAGATACATTCAGAGGAGTCGAGCTAACATATGAACCCAGTTCCTGGGTAACGCAAGTTCCAACTTGCAGCATGTCGCTGTATCCGCCAGTTGTTGGTTGATGCAGTTTTAAACTAGCTGATATATCAAACTCAGACGGAACGCCCATACAGGCCGGACATGCAATTTGCGTTAACGATAATTCTGCAAATCCGATTGTCAGCTCAGTCATTTCATCAGATGGTTCGGCCGATGGCTGAGAAGGTTCATCGTCGCCAGGTTCGTTTGTTACTGTATCGTCCGGTGTGCTGGTTTCCTCGACTACATCTGATACTGAATTTGTATCAGTAATTGCTTTGTCTCTGGTTATGATAGCAATGTCGCTACCACACCCAAGCAGAAGAGATGTAAATAGTGTTGTCAACATGTTAAATCCTTTATCTAAGACCTTCTGGTAGGTATATTGCCATGACAGGCTTGTTGTCAACCCAACAGTATTCTTCGCCTTCATTTATTCTAGGTTTATTATAACAAACTGATTCAAAAGGGAAACCATGATTTTTGAGCCATGCTTCTGTAATCTCCGCATGTTCAGAAGTGCGTGATGTAAAAAATGTCACTCGGTCTCCACGTTCATAAAACTCTTTTACTTTCTCAAGTGCGCCAGGCAATGGTTTTGCCGCACCGAATAGATATGCTTGTTCGTTTGGAATATCCTCACAAACAGTTCCATCAATATCAATAAGCCAAATTGTAGTACGCTTTTTCACAGTTCACCTCACACAATCGTGCCTTCGAGTTGATCAACAATCTGGTCCAACTGGATGATGTTGTCGCCCATCCCGGTTCGAATCTTTGCAACCTGGATAGCTTTCCGGATAACCTTTGGTTCAATACCTTGATTTTCTTTGAGGTCATCAATTAGAGCTTTTTTATCTTCTTGCAAAAGTTTAATTTCGGCTTCAATGGTTTTATATTTTTCAATAAAGTTCTTTAAAGCCACATTTGTTTTTTGATCTGACATAATGTCTCCTTGTTGTTTGGATACATTATATTAACCTATGGGATCAAAATGTACAGGATTATTTAATCAATCCAGCTAGTCTAGACCAACGCTCGAGCAGACTCAACTCTCGTGCCTTATCTGCGCTCATGGCGAAAGGTCCAGTTAGTTGGTAACTTATTTTACCGTCTTTAATTAATTCGTCCACTGAGTCATAGAGCGCCTGGGTAAAACCCTCAAGGTTGCGCTTACTTTTTGAAACCGATTTGTTTGATAAGCTATAAGTACCAAGCCTACCATCATATGTCCCATATCCCTTCTCTTTCAGCTTTGTTGCTATCATTCCCGCTTCTTTTGCTGCTGGGGATATCCCATATGTATCCATGAGAATGTATTGTAGATACATCTGCCATTCATTATCCCGCTGTTGGTTGAGCAACTTAATCGAGTTCGTAGATTTCTCAACAAAAAAAGCTTTTAACTTCCGGCCAAATTCGTAGGTCGAAAACTCATCATCGGCAACTCCCATAGTTTTTTCAACGGCCGCTGCCAATGCGCCCACTGCTTCTCCAGCAACGTCTTTAAGTTCCTTTGAGTCAAGCTCGAACGCGTCATCCTCAACTGAAACGGTCCCTTTTCCGGTGAAAGTCGTAGCGGATACTGGCTTTTTTGTTGGTAGGCCTAATGTTATTGCCAGAGTAAACTTTTTTGACTTGATGCTACAGTCTACACGAAACGTAAGCACAGCGTTGTTGTTATGAGTAATCGTTATTGACTTTGCACCGGTCTTTGGTACTACATAGCCTAGACTTCCTCCTCCATTCACTAAAACGTCACCGAGCGCTGAAAGAAATGCGTTATGCATTTCGCTCATTTTTACAAGCTTTGATTGACGTCTCCCATGCTTGATGCCATAGTAATATGGAGGTGGATTTTTAGCCATTGTTGCCATTTTTTCCGGGGTTGAATTCTTATAATATTTAGTAAATGCGACTTTCATCTGAGCGGCAGCTGTTTCTGGTGACCAAGAAGTGATCTGTTTTATAATCGCGTCAGCTAACAGTGATGACATGGCTGGGAATAAAATTTTACTGTTTGGCAATTCTCTATTCAAACTGCCGTTTGCTTTTTTCAGATGATCAGTTGCTGATAATCCATATTCTTCTTTGACTGCTAAAAGGGTCGATTTGTTAGGTTCAGATTTTGATTGCGTTTCTATAAAATCAAAAACTTGCTGAACCATGTTTGATGTTGCACCTTCCGCTAAAGCCATCGAAAACTGACCTGGAGTAGATGATGCTTTTGTCAATTGGCTGCCGGCAGCTTTTGCAGTGAATAATAAATAATTCGGGTTGTCACCCTTCAAAGGCCAGCGTATTCGAATATCTTCTTGGGCTATCTCTTTCCCGGGGCTTTGGCCAACGCACTCAATGCGCGCGTCGCCTCTTTCCAAGCAATCAGCGAAAGAACCTACACCAGCTTCTTCTTCCCTCGCCTTAACATCCTCAATTGCTTTTTTAAAAACTTCAAATTGGTTATCGGCAGGGTTTTTCCCGTTCGTGTCAGATTTTTCCATCACTGGAATAGTTGGGTCTTTTGCGCGGTTTGCATCGTATTTTTTCAACTCATCATCGGCCAATGAATTTGCATTAATCTTTTTTCCTGTTGCATCCGTCACATCTAGATCGAGATGTGTTGCCAGCTTATCTGCACAAGCATATTCTGTGTATACGCCTTTGAACTTGCTAGCACCAGACTTGGCGCTTGACTTTTCCTCGAGCAAAAAATTGGGAACTTGTAAATCTTCCAATAATATTCTAAGACTGTACTTGCTGCTACTCATAAAAAACTCCTTACTGATCATCTCTAATTATTGCGCTCTTAGCTGATCTGCTAAGTTTTTTTATCCTGCATTCTTCCTTAGAAGCTTCTGATCTGTTGCCAACCAACTTTGAGTACACAAGTTTAACTGGACGTCTGGATCTAGTATACTTTGCAGACTTAAAAGAGTAGTTATGCTCTAGTATTCGTCTGTCAACATCAGTCGTTATGCCGGTATAGTAAGTGCCGTCGGCGCATTCCACAATGTATACAAAATAGTCCTTCATGACAGCGCGTCCATAATCATTGATTTGCATGTGTCAAGAATTGGAACCTGATGCAGCTTGTCTTTTGGATCGATCTCAATAACGAACTTTGCAGGAATCATATACATCATATGCAGGCCCTTCAAATGCATTTCGTACGGCTTCTTGATAAGAATGTAATAGTCTTTTGCCCACCAAATAATTTCAGCATGCACTTGATCACCGTCGAACTCAAAATAAAGATCATGTTTTTTCCATGGAATATTATTCGCCAATTTAATCCTCGTCTTTGATGCGTTTCAAACTGTCCTTGTTTTCATAACACCAACATGAACCAACTTTGCCAGCATATATGTACTCATGCTGAGCTGGAAAACATGTTGTTTCACACATGAATTCATTCTCGCTTACTTGCGCCTTTTGCTTTTCAACCGCATAGTTGGCCCAAATATATATTGCAAAAGCAATTGCGAGAACAATAAGCAATGCGTTTGATTTGATTACTTCCCAAAGCCTTTTTAAGTATTCCATTTTTTACTCCGTACTGTTGTTATAATTGTAGAAACAAAGCGCTGCAAATCCAGCACTTATAAAAAACCATAGTACGTCTCCTGCAACTAAAGCTGAAAACGCAAAGATGCAATTCAAAACGAAACAGAACAGTGACATATTTTTACTAGCTAACCACTGCATTACAACCATCCCATCTTATCGCAAAACCAATACCAGGCAAAAACAAATAACCCCACTGAAACCATCATTCCAAATATAAGTTCCATAATCCGCTCTCCTTTAAATAATGTATAGTAGCACCCTTAGCCATCTCCGGATAATCTATATCGTATCCAGTTCCAGCATCTAGATGTTCCTTTGTGATGTGTTTTTTATGAATATGTTCTACTTCATCATAACATTCTTTGAGCCTTTGTACAAGATAATCAAAGGTTGGGTCTTCCATTAATGGCATGCCCAAAGAATAGTAAGCATAGCTTCCCATCATAAACCAGGGAACTAGAAGATTCGGTACCATGGTTTCTATTTCTTCTCTTGTTTTATATCCTTTCATATTATCCTCAACATTTTAAATATCTTTCTCCACGATCACATAAAATAGTGACGACGATTCCAGTTGGATCATGCTTTCTCACGTATTCTTCTGCAGCCAGAATGTTTGCTCCGGAACTGATGCCGATCAGGATACCATTTTCTTTCCAGAATCTCTTCATTCGTTCAATTGCTGAGGACGTCTTCACGTATATAAACTCATCCATCAATGACTTGTCTAATAGAAAATCAGCACCATCGTTAATACCCTGTATTCCATGGGATGCGTTATCCTCTTCCGGCTGAGTTAAGACGCATTTCACTCCTAACTTATTCTCATCAATGTAACTCTTTAATCCCATCATAGTACCTCCAGTTCCAGAGCCATGCACGAATGCATCCCAAGCGAGACACTTGATGTCTGTTATGTTCTGGTGAATCTCTGGCGCTGTGGTTGTTCTGTGACATTCCACATTTAAAGGATTACTAAATTGAAGA
>MDTC01000887.1_pt1 | contig 49097 bp, 48 predicted proteins | sample 811181 | NCBI WGS metagenome assembly MDTC01 (sample SAMN05326644, study PRJNA326480) | marine metagenome | isolation source: seawater | place: Pacific Ocean: North | collected 2011 | reverse complement strand
ATATACAAGGTGTCCCCCTGTGGGGAACATTAATTTCATTATCCAAAAAGGATAAAATAATATTGGGTTTAGTAGACATACCTGCATTTGACGAAAGGTACATAGGATTTAAAAATACTGCTTATAAATTTGTGAATGGAAAAAAATCTCTATTGAAAGTTAAAAAAAATAAAAAATTAAAAAATGCAATTTTAAACACAACTTCACCCTATGTCTTTGCAGTCAAAAATGATCAGAATGCTTTTGAACGTTTATCCAAGAAGACAAAAAGTACACGATTGGGTGGTGATTGCTATAGTTATTGTCTGTTAGCGGATGGTCATGTGGATATTGTTGTAGAAAGTGGATTATCACCGTGGGATATTCGTGCTCTTGAGCCAATAATAAAGAATGCAGGAGGTATATTAAAAACTTGGGATAATAAAAAAATTTTAAATGGTGGAAAAATAATAGCTTGTGCAAATAAATCTCTGTTTAATGATGCAAGAGACATATTAAACAAAAAAAAACCCAGCTAAGATAGCTGGGTTTATAAAAATCTATTTATTAAATTTTTTATGCTAAAGCATCCATTACAGATTGTAATTTCATTGCAATTGACATATCGCCAGAAACTTTCAATTTGCCTTGCATAAATGCAGAAGTACCATCGACTTCACCTGATCTCATTTGCTCAAAAGTTTCAAGAGACATGGAAAGTGTGCAATCAGCGTCTTTATCTTCATCTGATACTGTATTTGGATTAGCCTTTCCATCTAAGAAAATGCACCCTGCGCCCTCAAAATCAAATTTAACAGTTGCACCAAGACCAGTATCTTTGCCGTCAATACCTTTTTGAAATTCAGCTAATAAGCTTGCTACGTCGGCCATATTTATTTCTCCATATTTTAATTTAGAATGGAAATAAAACAATTTACATTATATATGTCAACATAAAATTATTATACGTAAACAATGAAAAAACCGCATTTTTGGGAAAAAGCAAAATTTGAACTAATTAAAAATGATAAGCAACTCGGTAAAATTATCAAAACATATCCAAAAGATTTTTTATTTAGTAAATCAGACCCTTTTTATACTTTGTCTAGAGCAATTGTCGGTCAGCAAATTTCTGTCAAAGCTGCACAAGCTGTATGGAATAGATTTGAAAAAAAAATAAAAACCGTGAATCCAAAAAATACATTGAAAATGCATCATATGTCTTTTAAATCATGCGGTTTATCAAAACAAAAAATTAAATATTTGAGATCATTAGCTTCTGCTTTCATAAATAAAGAACTTCAAATTTTAAATTCAAAAAATGCAACAGATAACGAAATAATAAAAAAACTTATCGAAGTGAAAGGAATTGGTAAGTGGACAGCGCAAATGTTTCTTATATTTAATTTATGTAGACCAGATGTATTCCCTGAAGATGATTTGGGACTTATAAAAGGTATCTGCGTCTGCTATAATCTTAAATATCCAATAAAAAAAGAAGTAGCCATTCAAATGTCACAGAAATGGAAACCTTGGAGATCGGTTGCAACGTGGTATTTTTGGAGAAGTTTAGATCCGATACCAGTTGAATATTAAAATGAATAAAATTGACTTTTCATATGCATCTAAAATTGAGCATAACTTTGCGCAAAGACTAGTAATTAAAACTATTGAAAAATTAACAGGTAAAAACAAATTAGAGAAAATTTATAAAGATTTTTCTAAAAATAATTATGATCCAAGATTTTTTTGGTCAGGAATTTTAAATAGTATGGATATTAAAGTAACAAATAAATCTAAGAATAATTTAAATATTCCTTCAAAGGGCTCTCTACTTATTATTGCAAATCACCCATTTGGGATAATTGATGGTTTGATTCTGTGCTCTATTGCCTCTAAAACTCGTTCAGATTTTAAAATTATGACACATGAAACTTTAAGATTAGTTCCAGAACTAGATAGATTTATCTTACCCATTGAATTTAATTTGAAAAACAAAAGTACGATAAAAAAGAATATTCAAACCACAAAAATTGCAAAAAAACATCTACTAGGAGGGGGTTTATTGATAATATTTCCCTCTGGTGGAGTTTCTGTTGAAAAAGATCATGATAAGACAATGGTAAAAGATGATTGGAAATTATTCACTGTAAAAATTATTCAGCAAACAAAAACAAATGTCTTACCTATATATTTTGACGGAAAAAATGGTTTTTTATTTAATCTTTTTGCTACAAAAGTTAAGAGTCAAACATTGAAATATTCATCATACATTCATGAAACTCAAAAAAAAATAGGTAAGGAAATTATAATTTATGCCGGAAAGATAATTGAGTTTAAAGATATTGAAGATATGAAGGATCGAACAATTTTAACAAACTTTTTAAAAATGGAGACTTATAATCTAATAAAGCAATGAAATACAAAAAAGAAGTCAAAATCTATTCATTTTATCGTTTTAAAAAAATAAAAAATAAAAAAAAATTCAAATTTGATTTAGATATTTTTTTAAAGAATAAAAATATTAGGGGAACAATATTAATTGCTAGTGAAGGTATAAATGGAACAATATCCGGTGATTCAAAAGATTTAAAATCAATAATAAATTTGATAAAAAAAATATTAAATATAAGAGTACTTTCACTAAAAATTAATGTATTTGATCATCATCCCTTTAGTCGAATTAAAGTGAGATTGAAAAACGAAATTGTAACTTTGGGTTTAAAAGACTCAATATTAAAGATAAATAATGGAAAATACGTAAAACCTAAAGATTGGGATAAACTGATAAACAGTAATGAAGTTAAATGCATCGATACTAGAAATAAATATGAGATATCAATTGGAAAATTCTCAAATTCAATTAATCCTGGTATGAAATCTTTTAGAGAATTTCCTGAGAAATTTCAGAAGTTAGAAATAAATAAAAATTTAAAAATTGCAATTTATTGTACAGGTGGAATTAGATGTGAAAAAGCATCTGCCTATCTAAAGTCACAGGGCTATAAAAAAGTTTATCAACTAGAAGGTGGAATTTTAAATTATCTAGATGAACAAAAATTAATTAATAAAAAAGATAATTGGCAAGGGGAATGTTTTGTATTTGATAAACGTGTTACAGTTAATAAAAATTTGAAACAAGGTAAATATCTTCAATGCTATGGGTGCAGAAGACCAATCCCACATAAAATGGTATTTTCAGAGAACTATAAAAAAGGAGTTCACTGTCCATATTGTTATTTAGAAAGAACTAAAGAACAAAAGAGAAAGTCAACTGATAGACAAAAACAAATTGATAAAAATTTAATTTAATTAATTCTATCTGGAATTAAATCCGTGCATGAAAATTCTAAGTGTTACAAAAAGCAATGATATACAAATTGATCCAATAAAAATATATATTAATGATAATAGATTTGAACTGAGATATGTATCAGATATTGTATTAGAATATGATAGTTTTGCAATTGGTGAACTTTTAATTTTAACATCACGAATGTTTTGAATGTACAAATTTATCTGTTTAGTTGTATCATTTAATGAGTTTATTAAATAATCTTTTGCTTCAGCTGCAGTAACCGCAAAATTAGTTTTTAAGTCTAAGCCAGCTAACCTTCTTTCAAGATTAATCTTTGAAGTTTCAAAAGTATTTATTCTATCAAGGAAATCTTTTTTATCTTCAAGAGAACTAACGCTTGATCCAAGTGACAAAATTGTGTCAATAAATGATGCGTCAACATTCAAAGTAGATGGTTGAGAGAGCGCTGCATTTTCATTTGTACTGTTTTTTTCTGATATACTTAATTTACCTAATTGTGTTTCTAAAACAAAAATTGACTTTGAAAGTCCCTCAATATCAAGGAGTATTCTGCTCTCAACGACATCTCGGTATACTTGATTCTCCTGAATTAAATAATTAAATATATCTTCTAAACTTTCAAGATTTGAAAGGTATATATCTAAATTTATATCAGGAGCAAAACTTCCAAAATCTTTATTTAAAATTTCTATATAATTTCTTAATAATATTAATCTGTCGTTCAATTTATTTATATCCATTGTGGAAATAGGACTGCTAAGGTTTAATTCTTGTATTTCTTTTAGTTTAATATTCGCAAGATCATATTCGATCGCAATATTTTCATTAATAACATCAATTAAATTTGAAATTAAAATTGAAACTTCATAATCCGATAACTTAAAAGTACTTGATTTAAATATTATTGTTTTAAAAGTATTAGCTTTTGCAATTAAATCTTTTCTTAAGTTTTCAATTTCTTCAGGTTTAAAATAAAGTTGCTTTGTAAGCGTTATGAAATCTCTTGTTACAAAATCATCAACAATTTTATTTAAATCGTGATGACCACTTATTAAGTCAAATGCATTGATAAGTTTACGATTAACTTCTACTTTATCAGATAGACCAGATCTTATTAGCGCTTCTGATAAATGACTCTTGTTAAATAAGTATGATTTACTTATATCGCTTGAGATAATATCTTCTTGAAAAATAATATTTAAGGCAACAATCTTTTCCTTATCTTCATAAGGTTTTACGTAAAAAAAGATACTTAGAAAAATCAATAATGGAATTAGGAAATATAAAAAAATTCTTCCAGCGTTATTAGAATAAGATTTAAATATATCAGATATAGTTATCTCTTTTTCATTGCTTTCTATTAAATCGTTCATTTGTTTTGCTCTTGCTTAAGTACTTTTTATATTTTGATATATCGTCAGATGAAATTATATAACCTATACAATTTTTATATCCACATCTACAGATATGATCTTTAAAATCATCTTTATCAAAATCATAACCATAATCATAGCTCAATTCGAAGTTTTTTTTGATATTTTTTATTGATACTATCCAAATACGTCCTTTTTCAATTTGAACCTCACAATTTGGATTACAAGAATGATTAATAAACCTTGCTTTATTGTACAAAAATGATCCATCAATATCGTATTTGGAATTGAGTTCAAAAATATAAACCGAACCTGTTTTTTTTGAATTTAAATACCTTCTTAATCTTCTTTCGGATCTTATATCGCCTTCTTTTTTTGTAATTTTTTCTCCAACATATTCTATAATTTTAGTCCCTTTTTTAATATTCTCAATAGCAAAAATTCCAGATCCATGTACCTTAGATTTTTTTATTTTCCACATACCTTAAATTTTATAATTAGAGTAAATTTTTTTTAATTAAAACGTTTATGAATTATCTGCAAATAAAATCCAACAGGCAAGTAATATATTACATTTATCCAATTATTAAATATATTTAAAGTAGGCATTAAAGGCCAAAGAGAACAAAAAATACATGCAATAATACAAATTTCAAAGTCAATTTTATTTTGATCTTTTTTATCAGGTTTCAAAAAAATAATTGATTTTATTTTTATTAGAAAATAAATAATTATAATAAAAATGAAAATACCACCAATCACGCCAGTTTCTGCAAATAACTGAATATATGTATTGTGAGGGTGAGTTTGACATGCAAAATTTAATCCTTTCACATAATTTGCATACTCTTCGTTATCACATACATTTCTATAATTATTTGGACCAATACCTAATATAGGATTATTTAGAAAAATTTTTACTCCTGTATTATATAGAATTTCATGCTCTGGACTAAATAAATTTAATTTTTGAGTACCTATACCAAGCTGTTTAATGGTGTGATCAATATTACGTTCCTTTGTGCTAACATTAAAATTCGCAATTAATGCAATTACTACAATTGACACAATGATTGATACAATTCTTAAAACTTTAAGTTGTTTCATAAAAATTAACATAAAGAAGGAACCAAGAAACATGATCATCAAAGCAGTTCTCTCACCTGATAAAAAAATAATTGTATCACTAATAACAAAAGTAAAGAAAATCAGAAAGTTACGAAGAAATGAATTGTCATATAACAATATTGTCAATCCAATTAGAAGTGGAAATAATCTCGCAATTAAATGTCCTAAAACTGCCTCATCAGAAAACAAGAGCAATAATCTAGAAGAAGGATTTAAAATACCTGAAAAATTTTCTCCATAATATATTTGATAAATACTTGAAATTATCATTAGAATATATGCAAGGCAAAGTGAGATAAAAAATAAAAAAATAAATTTTTTTGTATTATCAATTAAATACCACACAACTAGGACAAATATAAAAAATCTAAAATATACTAAGCTACTTTTTAGTGAAAATAGTGGAAATTCTGAAAAGATAGAGCTAATTATTAAACACAAAAAAAATAAAATTGAAAAATAAACAAAGTTATTTTTCAAATAATATATTTTTGATTTATAAAAAAGTGAAATAATAAAGATTATTGCAGCAATTGACAAAAATAAATCTGGTAAAAATGGACCTGTCGTGAGTGCCAATGGAATAAGTAAAACGAAAAAAAGTAAATAATTATCAAAAGTTAATTTCATAATGTATTATTTAACTAGTTATATTCAAATAGCATATGTTCTAACAATTTTCTTATTTTTTCGTCTTGATTATTTTTGCTTAGTTCTTCAATCTCTTTAAGATTCGATAATATTTTACTCCAATTGAGATTTAATATTTCTTCAATAAAAATTCTTTCATGTGAAGTTTTATTTAAATTCTTAACATAAGATAATTCTTCATACATTTTTTCCCCTTTTCTTAAACCACTAAAAGTTATTTTTATTTCACCTGGCTTTTGTAGTTGATTGAAAGTTGGTTTTAAGCCATTTAATCTAATTAACCTCTCAGCAAGTTCAGTTATTTTGATTGGTTCACCCATGTCCAAAACGAATATTGAGCCATCATTTTTTGAGAGACTCGAAGCTTGAATAACAAGTTCTGACGCCTCATCAATTGACATAATATATCTAGTTATATTTCGATCAGTAACGGTAACTGGACCACCTTGATATATCTGATCATTAAATAATGGAATTACAGACCCAGAAGAACCTAATACATTTCCAAATCGAACGATTGAAAAATCCGTATTAGTTTTTTGGAGTGAGTTATTTTGAATTATCAATTCAGAAATCCTTTTTGATGCCCCCATAATATTTGTTGGTCTTACTGCTTTATCAGTTGAAATAAGAGTAAACGAACTAACACCAGCTTTAATAGAAGCTTCACCTAAATTTTTTGTTACGATATAATTATTTTTAATTGCCTCAGAAATATTTTCTTCTAATAAAGGCACATGTTTATAAGCAGCAACATGAAATAAGGTATCGGGCTTGTAATCCTCTAAAAGCGTAAAAATGTTTTCCAAGGACTGAAGTGTGCTTAATCTTTTAGATATTTTTGTATTAATATTATGTTTATTTTTTAAATTATTTATTTTTTGGTCAATCGAATACAGAGCGAATTCAGAGTGATCAATGAGTATTAATTCCTTTGGAAGCAGTTGTAGAACTTTTTCAGACAAAATTCTCCCAATTGACCCTCCAGCACCTGTAATCATAACCTTTTTTTTAGTTATATTTTTACGAAGTAGTTTCTCATCAGGCTTTACTTTTTCTCTTCCTAATAAATCGTTAGCATTGATACTTCTTATATCTTCAATTTTTTTTCCTGAAATAATATCATTTAAACCTGGAATTTTTTTTACCTGTACATTTAATTTTTCTAAATTTGAATAGATTTTATTTTTTTGTTCGCGTGAAAGCTTACTTATTGCAACTAATACAATATTTATTTTATATTTCTTAATTAAATGACCTAGTTCTTTATAGCTGTATATCTTTAGATCTTGAAGAGACCTATTTTTAAAATCTACACTATCATCTATAAAAAATTTTACTGAATAAGATTTATTTAATTTTAACTGAGCAAATAGTTGGCGTCCAGCGGAACCTGCTCCATAAATTGCAACATTATTTTGATGATCTCTTACGGACGAAAATACAAATAATTCTCTTGCTAAAAAACGTGAACCGCTCACTAAAATTAGCATAATGAAAAAATTTATATAAAATAAATTATTATTTATATCAGTTATAATCGTACTAGTTAGTAAAATTAATATGCTTGAGATCAATGTGCCATTAAAAATTTTTTTAAACATTTCTAAATCAATATATCGTGTCAGAACGTTATAAATTTTTAAAATAAAAAATATAAATAAACTGCCTAAAATAGAAAATAATAAGAAAATTTGTTCTTCAGGTTTTTGAAAAAAAATTATTTCCGAGTATAATAAAAGTGAAGATGTACAAAAACTAAAAAGTAAAAGAAAAAAATCTACCGTCAGCAAAATTAATAATTTTGACTTTCTTGACCTAGAAGTAAGAAAGTGGCTTATGTAATCAACTTTAAACATAATTAATTGTTATATTGTATTACGAATAGTTTTCAGTAAACCTTCTTTCATTGTAAAAGGAGGCTTCCAGTTTAGGACTCTTCTTGCTTTACTTGTATCAATATCGAGATTTTTAATTAATTTATCATTAAGATCTCTTTTACCTATTATAACAAAAAATATCGTAAGCAATAATGTAGGCACAGAAAACATAAATACTCTTTTATTCATACAATTTGCGATCTCAGAAATTATTTTTTTAAGGGAATAATTTTCATCGTCTTTAATCAAGAATGTTTCATTGTTTGCTCTGTCATCAGAGATACAGATTAATATAAAATCAATTAGATTTTCTAAATATATCATACTTCTTATATTGTTTACTAATTTAAATGGCATAGGAATTTTTTTATCAATTAGAAACATTAATTTTTTAAAATTTGCTCCAACACCTGATCCATATACAATCGGACTTCTAATTACTATTACAGATAAATATTTTCTGAATGAATTTAGCTCAACTTCAGCTTTATACTTTGACTCTGCGTAAAAACCTTTTGGCTTAGCAATATCACTTTCTCTAAAAGGTTTATTAGAGTCATTATAATCGCCATTAACTTTTACAGTGCTCATAAAAATAAATTTTTTTATATTATTTTTAACAGCTATTTTTGCGAGAAGAGTTGTACTTAGCGTATTGGTGTTAAAATATTCATCTTTATTCCTAGGAGAGTCTTTTTCAAAAGAATGTACTTTTGCAGCACAATGAATGATTACTTCAATATTTTCAAATATAGACTGAATTTTGTTTTTATTGTTGTTCGATGTTAAAAATTCAAATAGGTCTTTGATGACGATTTGTCTAATCGACTTCTTTACTTCATAATTTGGTTTTCTAACTAATGTGGTTATTTCATGTTTATTTTGAATAAGTGTATTCAATAAATGTTTACCGACAAAACCTGTGGAACCAGTAATTAATATTTTCATAATGAATTATTTGTTATTTAAAAATTCATTATTAACTATCTTAAACCCTTCTTCGAGATTAGTTTTACATTTCCATCCATAATTTTTTGCAATTGAACTATCAACAATTTTTCTTGGCATACCGTCTAATTCTTTATTATTATTAAATTTTATCTTACCTTTAAAATTGAGTTTATTCGTGACAAATTCTACATACTCTCTAATACTTTTTTCTTCACCACTTCCAATATTAATTAGTGTTTCGTTTGTCTTTTTTTTTAGAAAAAATATACACGCCCTAGCTAAGTCATCGACATACATGAGTTCTCTCATGCTCTTTCCTGTGCCCCAAAATACTATTTCATCTTTTTGTTCATCAATTGCCTGATGTACTTTAGATATAATTGCAGGAAAAAAATGTGAACTTTCTGGATCATAATTGTCATTAGGGCCATACATGTTTGATGGCATAAGACATTTATAATTTGTTTTATATTGAAAATTATAACTTTCACACATTTTTATTCCAGCAATCTTTGCTATAGCGTAGGATTCATTTGTAGTCTCCAGAGGACCAGTTAACAAATAATTTTCTTTTATTGGTTGCTTACAGTTTCTTGGATAAATGCAGCTTGATCCTAAGAATATAAGATCTTTTATTTTATTCTTATAACAAGAATGTATCACATTTGTTTGAATTGCTAAATTGTCAAATATGAATTTTCCACGCAAGGTTTTATTTGCTAATATTCCACCAACTGTTGCTGCCGCATTAATAACTGCTTCAGGTTTAACTTTTGTGAAAAAATTATCAACCTTACTTTGATTTCTTAAATCCACACTTTTGCTGTTACATGTAAAAATATTTTGGTAATTCATTTTTTGCAGCTGCTTCAGAACAGCAGACCCTACTAGTCCTGTATGACCTGTGACAAGAATTTTTGATTTTTTGTTAATAATAGACATTTACTTATTGCTTTATAATCTAAACAGTCTTTTTAAATATTAATAACAATTTTCCAATTAGTTTTTTACGATTAAAATGATTTTTGCTATAAGTTTTTCCATTATTTCCTAACTCTATCCTTTCAAGCATTGGTTTTTTCATTATTAAATGAACATTTTTAACGAAAGAATGATAATCTCCAGCTTTAGAAATAAATCCACATTTTGCTAGATTCACCGTTTTAGCAGCCTCACCATTTATCATTCCTATAACAGGTCTTCCAAATGACATATAGGTTTGAATTTTTGCTGGTAATGTGAGACTAAGAATTGGGTCATCTTTAAGTGAAATAAAAAAGGCGTCAGCGTGAGCGTAGAAAGATGGCATTCTTTCTAATGGAAATTCACCTAAAAAATGAAACATATGAGTTAACTTTTTATCTATGGTTTGCTGTTTCAGCCAATGGTACATTCTTCCATTTCCTACAATAATAAACCTAATATTTTTTATTAATTTTTCCTTATTTAATAAAGTCGCCGCTTTAACGAGTGACTCAAAATTTTGCGATTCTCCTATATTCCCAGCAAATAATATATTAAAAGAATCTTTATCATTATTAATTTCTTTTGCTTTCTTAACGTTATTTTCTAAAAATATTTCTTCGGACCAACTTGGAAAATATATTACTTTATTTTTATCCAAACAATATTTCCTAATTTCCTCAACAAAGGAATATGACTGTCCTAAAATAATTTTACAATTATCATAAATAAAATTAACCATGAACCTAATTAATTTTAACAAAATTTTTGAATTGATAACTCCTAGAGCTTTCAAAGTATCAGGCCAAAGATCAAGAACCCACAATACAATGGGTATGTTTCGCAATTTTGAAATTAATATAGCTGGTAAAGCTACCGTTATAGGAGAAGGCTCATAAACAAATATAAGATCAAATTTTTTGCCTCGTAATTTATATGGACCTATGACTGAAGCACTGATTACAAAACTTAGATAATTTAAAAATAATTTAAATCTACTTTTTCCTCTGCTAATAATAGGAATACGAACTATGTCAAAATCAAAATATTTTTTAAATTTTACTTTATTATTTTTAAACTCAGAAAAAACTTTTCCCTCAGGGTAATTTGGAATACCAGTCAAGATTGTGACATTAATTTGATTTTGTTTTAATTCAGTAACCAAATCATTTATACGAAAATTTTCTGGCCAAAAATATTGACTTATAATCAATACATTCATTTCATTTTTTTTTCCAAATTTCTCTATTTATAAAATGAATATAACTTAATAATATTTTTGATATTTTGTCAGATACATTTGATACATCATAATCGTAAACAACCTTGGATTTAAATTTATTTTTTTCAAATAGATTAAGTGCATTATTAATAACATCAAATTTAAGTCCAGTCATTACTGTTGAGGCTTCTTCCATTGCTTCGTGGCGTTCATGAGACTCTCTTAAATTTATGGCTCTCAAATTTAATAATGAAGCTTCCTCATTAATTGTTCCACTATCAGATAAAACCGCTTTAGAATTCATTTGTAATTTTAAATAATCAGTGAAATTAAGAGGCTTTATTAATCTAATATTCTTATGTAAAACAATTTTAGAATCTGAGATCTTTTTTTTTGTTCTAGGGTGTGTAGAAAATATCACGGGTAATCTATATCTTTTAGCTATTTCATTTATAGATTTAGTAAGATTATTAAAATTGATTTGGTTATCAATATTTTCTTCTCGATGAGAGCTTACAACGAAATATTTATTTTTTTTGATCGATAGATTATTTAAGATTTTTGATTTTTTTGACTTAGGTAAGTAGTGATCTATTACTTCTTTCATTGGACTTCCAGTCTTAATTATGAACTTAGGATGAATGCCCTCTCTTACAAGAAAATTCCTTGCTATTGTACTATATGTTAAATTAATATCTGCAATATGATCTACAATTCTTCTATTTATCTCTTCAGGTACATTCATATCAAAGCATCTGTTACCAGCTTCCATGTGAAAAATTGGTATTTTGTTTCTTTTTGCAACTATTGCGGTTAAACAACTGTTTGTATCCCCCAATATTAGAATTGCATCCGGTTTCTCTTTTAATAATATAGGTTCAATATTAATTATAATTTTTCCAATAGTTTCTGACGAAGTTTTACCTGCTGAATCTAAGTAATAATTAGGTTTTTTAATCTTTAAATCTTTAAAGAATATTTCATTTAGTTCAAAATCATAATTTTGTCCTGTATGAACTAATACATGATTAAAGTTTTTTTCTAAATTACTAATTATTCTTGATAGACGAATAATCTCAGGTCGCGTACCAATAATTGTCATTATTTTCATTATTTACTAATCCTTACTTCTTATTGTGTCAGGAAATTCTTTTTTAAAAATTTCATTAGCCCAAAGCAAAACAATTAAATCGTCATCGCCAGTATTTGATATATCGTGATGCCATCCAGGAATGCTTTCGATTACTTGTATTTTTTTATCTGAAACTTTAATCGAATGTTCTTCTTCTGTAAGAATATTACGAAAATAAAATGTTGCTTTACCTTTGACGACTATAAATTTTTCTGATTTGGTGTGATGATAGTGCCCGCCTCTTTTTTTGCCCTTTTTTGCAGTGAAAAACGAGAATTGCCCCGATGTTTCAGTTTTTAATATTTCAGTAAAGCTACCTCGGCTATCATTTTGAGTTGTAAGGTTGTAAATAAATTCTTCCTTTGGCAGATAGCTCAAATATGTTGCATATAAAGCTCTTTCTATACCGTTGCCAACCTTATTAATTAACAAATTTTCACGTGATTTAGAGAAGTTTTTAATTGTACCAGCTAAGTATTCTAAAGTAATTTTATACGTATTCTCTAAATAATGAATATCATAAAAAGTGACACCCGATTCCATTATGTTAATTAAATGTGATATTAAATCATCAATGTAAACCAGCTCCAAAACTTTATTTTTGTTTAAAATTTTTAATTTTTTAGAGCTTATTACATTGCTACAAAAAGTAGCCACTACAGAGTTATAATTAGGCTTGCACCATTTTCCAAATACTCCTGGCATTCTTATAATATTTACTGGATTATTTTTAGATACACTAAAATCTCTCAGTATTTTCTCACATTTTAGTTTAGATTTCCCATAATCCGTATTTTCTGATACTTGCGTTGATGAAGAAAAAATAATTGGTATTTTTCTCTCGCCAATAAAGTCACATATTTTTTGGGTCAAATCTTCATTATTTAATTTATAATCATTATTATCTTTCGGTCTATTTTCACCTGCAAGATGAATTATTAGATTAGAAACTATGATTTTATTTTTGAGCGAATTCTCATCTTCACCTTTTACAAAACATTCAATTTTAGTATTAACATAAGTCTCTTTTATTCTAATAATTAGATTCTTTGCAATAAAACCGTTAGCTCCTGTAATGAGTATTCTTGAATAATTTTTCATCTATGATGGATAATACGGTTAATTATATAAAATTTTCTTTTTTTAATAATTTGATCATTTCAGTCAAGTTTAGTCTCGATGTATTATGAGATGAGTACTCATTAATCTTATTCATTTTCTTAACACCTTTATTAAAATAACTTGCATAATCTAAATTATTCTTTTGGTACGGTATGCAAAAATAGTTTCCATTATCTCTAGCTTTCAAAACTTCCTCTTTGCTCATCAAGACTTCATATTTTTTTTCACCTTGTCTTGTGCCTATTATCTTCACTTTATGACTCGTAGCATTCATTAATTTTTTTATTGCATTTGATAAATTTTCAATTGTTGAAGCAGGTGATTTTTGAACAAATATATCTCCAGATTTACCATTCTTGAATGCATAAATAACTAATTTGACTGCATCATCTAATGACATCATAAATCTGGTCATATTTGGATCAGTTATCGTAATCGATTTTTTATTTTTAATCTGATCAATAAATAATGGAATTACTGACCCTCTTGAACCCATAACATTACCATATCTTGTAATTGTGATAATTGTATTAGAATTTTTAGAAATTTTTGAATGAATAATTTTCTCCATAATTGCTTTTGACATCCCCATAGCATTAATTGGATAAACAGCTTTGTCAGTACTTAGGCAAACTACTTTTTTTACATTTGCCGAAATAGCTGCATCTATTAAATTTTCTGTACCAATGGCATTTGTCTTAATAGCTTCCATTGGAAAAAATTCGCATGAAGGAACTTGTTTTAATGCTGCAGCATGGAATATATAGTCGACCCCATCTACAACAGAAGATACCGACTGATAATCCCTTATATCTCCGATGAAATATTTTATTTTTGGATTATTGTACTTTTTTCTCATATTATTCTGCTTTTCTTCATCACGACTAAATATTCTTATTTCTGATAAATTTGATGAGAGAAAACGTTTTAAAACAACACTCCCAAATGAACCTGTACCTCCTGTTATTAAAAGTATTTTGTTTCTAAACATATTTAACTATATCAATTATAAGTTTCTATTACCAATTTATTGATTCAATTAATTCTTTTTTTTCATTTATTGACGGATAATTTATCATTACTGCTTTATATTTACCAAGAAATACAAACATACTACCAGCAGCTGCACCAACAATACCGGCTGTATTAAATAGAATTTTCATATCATTTAAATCTTTTGCACCACCTAGAAAAGTTATTGGCAAATCAATTATGTTACTTGCCTTTTTTGCTAATTTTAAATCATAACCTCTCATAAGACCATCTTGATCAATTGAATTTATGACAATCTCACCAACATTAAGATTATTAATTCTTATTAAAGTATCGGTGAAGCCCTCTTGAAATTTTTTTTTACCGTTGTGTGTAAATATTTCATAATCTTCCCTGTTTGATATTTTTTTGACGTCAAGTATGACTACAATACTCTGACTTCCTACTCTATCTATTGCTTGAGAAATTAGTTCATTATTATTTAGAGCTTCAGAGCTTATACCAACTTTCTCAACACCGAGACTTACAAGTTTTTCAATTTGATCAGCATTCTTAATTCCACCTGCATAGCATAAAGGCATTCTACATTCGTATGATATTTGTTCTATAAGATGAAAATTTGGTTCTTTTTTATTTGTTGTAGCATCAATATCAATTAAAAAAATTTCATCTACTTCCTTTTCATTAAAAATTCTAACAGCATTAAGAGGATCACCTATGTATTTATCAATATCAAAATTGACTGTTTTATATAAAGCGTTTTTATGAAGAAGTAGTACAGGAATTATTCTCGGCGCTAGCATATGTTATAATCTTGAAAAGTTTTCTAATAACTTAATTCCAAAATAATGACTTTTTTCAGGATGAAACTGAACACCATAAATATTACCTTTTTGAAATGCAGACATAAATGAAAATCCATAATCAGTGACGCCTTGTTTTAAGCTGTTGTCATGCTCAAAATAAAAAGAGTGTAAAAAATAAAATCTTTTTTTATACAGTTCATTAAGTATCAATATATCATCTTTAGAATCTACAGTATTCCAACCCATGTGAGGTACTCTTTTAGTTCCTTTATCAAATTTTTTTACAGTTTTTTTTATCCAGCCCAACCCTTGTAGTTGACCCTCCTCACTTCTATCAGCCATAATTTGCATACCTACGCAAACACCAAGCACAGGTGTTTTCTTCTCAACTACTTTTTCATGTAAATATGGGATATGGTCAAAGCGTCCGAGTTCTTTCATAGCCCAATCGAATGATCCAACACCTGGTATTATAATTTTAGATGCATCCTTTAGTTCTTTACCAGAAGATGCAATTTTGAAAGGAACATCAAGCCTTTTGTATATATTGCTAAAAGCTCTTATATTTCCTAAACCGTAGTTAAGTATCGTCAACACTTATTTTAAAATGCCCCCCCTCGTCTTCCTAAATTCATTATTTGCATAAGTTTTTCAGTATATTTCAAGATTAGGTGATAATTTTTATAATCCCAATAAAATTTTTTAGGCATAATTAGAAATTCATTTAGTTGATCAAGAGTTATATCTAGTTTTGCAGCAACGTACTCAATCTCATTTTTCTGTTCAATTACACTCATTGGATTATTACTCAAAATTTCTAATGCATCGTTTCTTGAAATTTGATTTGAGAAAATTAAACTAGATAGCTGACATCTTCTTACATCAAAATTGAAACGTTTTGGTAGCCAGTAACCTTCATAGAACTTTGTAAATCTTGACTCAAAATGCTTCTGGCTATAGGGTTTCCAACCATAATTTATTTTGAGCTCATCTTCTGCAGCTTTTTTATTGTACGTTAAATAGTTAAGAGGTTTGAAGACCTTTATTCCTCTCAAATAACGCAAATAAATTTTATGATTAAATACAGAACTAAATGGATAACTTTTCATTTCGCTTTCACCATTTTTTTTTCTGATGTCTCTAATTTGCCTCATATCAGTACCCCAGTAATAATATTTGTATGGCATTATTACTGACTCTGTAGCTATATTCCCGCCGTTTAAAATATTCTTGATATTATATTTTGTAGCAAATTTATAAAGAACTGCAATAAAAGCATGATCTTGAGGGATATCGATATGAGGAACACCTGATTTAAAAAAAGATAGCTGGAAATCTCTCATCTCATCCCAATTGATTACTTCAGTATATAAATCAAGATTAAGCTTATTTACCAACGAGTGAATGTTATGAACAGACTGTTCAGAATTCCAACCGCCATCTACGTGAAATACTAAAGGTCTTAATTGATAGTCTTTAACAACTTTATGTAACATATAAGAACTATCCATTCCACCACTTAATCCTAATATGCAGTCAAAATCATTATTCTTATTATTTTTTTTTATACTTTCTATATACTTTTCTAAATGGTTTTGACCATTTGAATTAGTATGCAAATTTTTTTTTACATTTTTTTGGAAGTCATAAAAATGGTTTGAAATACCATTTTTATCAAACTCAATACCTGGATATGTAGTATCCATAACGCTTTTTTTACAAATTTGATATTTCATTTAATTAATTGATAATACTTACAAATCTGAATATTATATTTAAACATTTTTTCCGAATACAATTTTTAGAAATTTTTGAATTCATTACGATACCTATTATACTCTTTACAAATAAAATTAAAGGTCTGATATGAACATTTTTTCCATGTATAATTTTTTGCAAGCTCTCTTGCTTTAGATTTTATTACATTTCTTAATTCAGAGTCATGTATTAATTTTTCTATTGAGTTTGCAACTGAGACTTGATCATCTGGATCAAAATATATACCTCCATCCCTAAGTGTTTCTGGTAAGCTACTTTTATTTGAACATGCAATGGGAAGTCCGAAAGACATTGCTTCAAGTAGACTAATTCCAAATGTTTCACACTTTGAAGGAAATAAAAATATATCTGTTTTTTCATATATTTTAATTAAATCTTTTTTATTAAGATGACCATGAAACTTTATGGAATTAGTTTCTAACTTATTTTTTTTTATTATATTTAATAATTCTGATTGATAATTTAAATCAATTGCTCCTATAAGATTAAGAGTTATTTCAAAACCTTTATCATTTAGGATCTTTATTGCCCTAAAAAGTATTTTATGGTTTTTATATTTTTCTATTGGTGAAGTATATGTAAAAGATATATTTTCTTTAAGATTCAATTCCTCTTTATTATAATTTATATTTTTAAAATCCTCATCAACACCATGCGGTATATAAGTTATATTATTGAGTTTACCGGAAAATTTTTGGATAACGCATGATGCATATTTTGTTAAAAATATTACAGCCAAAGCTCGCCTAAAAGCCCAATTTTGTAAATAGTAAATCAAATATAATCTTAGCTTCTTTCGACTAAATTTATACAAATCTAGTATACCTGGTTCATATGATAACAAATCCTGGCTTAAAACAATTTCGGGTTTAAATTTACAAACTGAACTGGCATCTGCAGTGAATAAAATATCGCAATTATTTCTTCTAAGTAATTTTGGCAATAAAAACATTTGCCAGTAAATTTGAAAAATAAGTGATCTCTCGAGCAGAGGGTGAGAATGCTTAATTATAAATGACTTACCTACTATATTTGATAAAAGATTTTTTTGTCCCCAAATATGTATTTCACCAATTGAATGATATGAAATATCAACTTCTTCAAGAATTCCCTTTAGATAGTTCACAGCTCCACCGGAACGGTTCCGAGATGCATCTATGCCTATAATAATATTTCTTTTCATATAGTTTTTGATAGATCATCAACGATCATTCTAAATTTTATATTCCACGTATCTTGAGTAAATTTTTTTCCTAATTTATAGCTTTTTTCTGAAATCTTTTTTTCCTTATCTTTATCTAATCTATTTATTTTATTAAATACATTTTTTATTTCGGAAGCTGAATGTGATTTAAACACATATCCATTTTGATTAAAAAATTCGTGTCGATTACCAACTTTATCGCTGATTAAAATCCCACAACCAGATAAACATGCTTCATTGACTATAAGAGGCCAGTGATCTTCATATGATGGTAAGATTAGATATTTAGAACTTCTTAAATATTCAGATACTACAAATGGTGATTTAAAATCGATACATTTTATTCCGTCAATACCTTTTGCCAAATTTTTAAGAGGACCCGTTCCAATGACAACCAATTTCCATGTATCATTATTAATATAATATGACTTAAATGCCGCAATCAATTCTTTAAAGCCTTTTCTCTTTATGAATTGCCCACAATAAATAATTTGGTTATTTCTTTTTTCTAAGCTTTCTCCTTTTTTGAAAATTTTATCATTTGAACCATAGAGACCTGTATAAATTTTATTACCCAAAAAACCGGCTTTTTTCATAAGTATTTGACCAGAGCGTCCTGTTACCCACACACAGTCAAATTTATTTCGTAAAAAAAATTTAAAATAGATTACACCAAATTTTTGTCTTAAACTATTTTTATACGAATTGTCTGCAAATAAAACTATTTTGCCTCCATTTTTTCTTACTTGGTCGCCAAGTGATGTGAATGCCCTAATATACCAACCAGCTTGAAAAAATATATCTGGTACAGGAAGTCCTAATTCCTGCCAAGTTATTTTTTTGTTTTCATCAACAAATTTAATCGGACTACCTAAAGTATCTTCAAGTCCCTCAATTGGCAAATACGATTTAGAAGTAATAACTTCATATCTATTATTCTTATCATTGAACATTTTTGATAATAAGTTTGCACCATACTGAGGAAGTTGACGCCATGTCCAAAAGATATTCATACTTTTACAATAATCTATATTTACAACTAAAAAAATTTATTCTAAAAAATTTTTTGACTCTTTTTCCCATTGCCAAGAAGATTTCAGGATATCATCGATTTCAAAAATACTATTCCATTTGAGAATTTTTTTTGCCTTCTCACAGCAAGCCCAAACTTTAGATGCATCTCCCTCTCTTCGAGGGCCAAATTCATATTTAATATTCATGTTTAAAAGTCTATTAAAAGTCTTTATGACATCTAACACTGACGTTCCCTTTCCAGTTCCAATATTAAATATTTCAAATCTATTATTTATTTTACTCATAAATTCAATGCATTTTACGTGAGCAGATGCTACATCTGAAACATGAATATAATCTCTAATACATGTTCCATCATATGTAGGATAATCATTTCCATATATTATTAATTTTTCTAGCTCACCATTTGCTACTTTCGTAATATATGGAATTAAATGTTCAGGCTTACTTTTTGATAATTCTCCGATAAGATTACTTTCATGTGCTCCAGCAGGATTAAAATACCTTAAGCAGCTGATGTTTTGAAAACTCTGTGAAAAATAATCTTTAAGAATTTCTTCACCTATTTTTTTTGTATTTCCGTATGGAGAAATCGGTCGTTTAGTTTCCATATTTTCTTTAACAGGGTACTTTTGTGCGTTACCATAAACAGTGCATGAGGAAGAAAATAAAATATCACATGAAAATTTTTTAGTTACCTCTAATATATTTATTAATGAAACTAAATTATTTGAATAATATTTTAATGGATCTAATGTTGACTCTTTTACATACACGTTTGCTGCAAAATGAATCATAGCATCTATTTTTTGGTAATTAGATAAACAATTTTTGAGGCTTTGTTTATTGTTGAGATCAACTTCATAAAAATCAAAATCTCTATTCGTTATGATTTTTATTCTTTTATAAAATTCAATATTTGAATTAGATAAATCATCTATGCATATCACATTGTATCCTTTAAGTAATAATTCAACAATCGTATGAGATCCAATATATCCTAGACCACCTGTAACTAATACATTCAATTTATTACGACTCCTTAATAAAATTTGATAATTTTCTTCCTATTTTTTCCGAACTTTTTTTTTCAATAAAAATTCTTGTATCATGGTGATGTTTTTGCCAATCCACCTCATTCCAGTTCATTATTTTTTCCAATTGTGAGGAGAATGAATTTAGATCATAGAAATTAGTATATTTTAATATTTTTTCATATTCTGGACTTAAACCGAGTGTTTTTGAGCTTAAAATTGGCTTACCATAGGGCAAATAATCAAATATTTTAGATGGAAAATTCATATAATTATCAGTCGTTTTATCGTTTCTTGGGTTAATGAAAACGTCAGTATTTCTAAAATTTGTTTCTAAAGTATCTTTATCAACTGTGCCCAAAAAGATTATTCTATGATCAGAAAGTATCAATTTATATGTTTCTTTTTTAATCTGACCATGTCCGCATACTAATAAAGTTACATTGTTTGATTTATAGCTGTTAAATAATCTAATAAAGTTATCAATACCACTCCATTTTGTAAAACTACCAGCATACATTAATGTTATTTTGTCGCTACGTTTTCGAGGAATATATTTTTTTATTTTCTCTCGAACCAGACCTTCAAAATGAATTTTATTTTGATATGGAGCAATTTTGTAACCATGGAACGAAAGAAAAATATGACCATGAGCATTTTCAACTCCAACATGAACATTTTTTTTAAATTTTTTACCAGGATAATAAGTATCAGCCCATATATTATACCAATTAAATTTATTTAGCTTAACTAAACTCTTGCATAATAATACATTTATTCTATCTGCATTATAAGATACTACATTGTAATAGTGTTTTCTCTCTTTTAAGAACAATTGAATTTTATTTCTTAGAATAAAATAAATTATCCAGTCTTTAAAGAAAGGAATATTTAGATAGTTAATAGTTATTTGATCATCTGAAGATTTTGCATCTAGTTTAAAATTTGAAATTAAATTACCTTTAGGCCATAATTGTTCCTGGTAATATGAAAATTGAACAACTTTAAAACCATGTAGTTTTAAATTTTCGATTACATTTAATTGCCATGCATTGGCGGCTGCACTTATAGCTAAATTTTTCTTAAATGTGCTTTTTTCGTATGTATTTCCGATCCATATTATATTTTTATCTTTCATGAATTCAAACTGATTTATTTAACATTTTTAAATAAAGATTTTTGTACTGCATTGCAATATTTTTTGGATCATACTTATATGATGCATTTTTGTTAGCAGCATTCGACATTAAATAATATTTACTATCACTCAGGCTTAAGATAAAATTTATTCCTTTGGCTAACTCCTTAGTATCGTAGGCTTCAGCAAGATAACCTGTTTTTTTATGTTTAATAATATCTTTAGGACCCGAGGTATTGAAAGCAACCACTGGTGTTCCACAAGCCATCGACTCTGCAATGGTTTTTCCAAATGACTCAACTATTGAAGGGGCAACAAATACACTAGCAGATGAGTATAAAAGCCTTAAAATATTTTGATCTCTGACAAATCCGTAATTCTTAAAATTTAAATTATACTTTTTAATTTTATTTTCATCTAATATTCCAAAGAAGATAAAAAAGAATTTATTAATATTTTCAATACTACGAATAGAATCTAAGAATAATTGCAAACCTTTTGATGGATCATTTAATCTTTGTGCACCAACTAAAATAATTTTTGATTTATTAACGATACCTAATTTATTTTTAGCTATAGACTTTTTTATTGGATAAAAAGTGTCTGTATCAATATTATTATCAATTGTTTTAATATTAAATTTTTTCAATAATTTTGATTTTTTTGCCTGCTCAGTAATCCATTTACTAATTCCTACAAATTGAATTTGGCTAGTATATGAATTTAATTTTTTTTTAAAAATTTTATTTGAAAGATCGTTTAACTTAGAACTTGCAAGTTGTTTACAGTTTCCACATTCATTCTGATAATAATTACAATTAATAATTTTTGGGTAATGGCAGCCTCCTGTCATTGGCCATAGATCGCGTACACTCCAGACTATTGGTTTTTTAATATTTTTAATTGTTTCTAAGCTTATTAAGCCATTTATCCAATGCAAATGTATAATATCAGCGTTTTTGAATTGTTTTAACTTTGTAAGATCTATGCCATCAAAACCTGTACTAAAAATAATTTTCTTTCTATTTATATATTTGCGTTCTAATAACTTTACAAAATGATAATTAATATAAAAAAGAAATCTAAAGTAAAATGATTTTGAAAGTGCTAAGATCTCTTTTTCTTCTAGGTCATGTTTTGCATTTGTAACAATATTAGAATCAACATTAATGTTTAATAATCCTTTATGCAGCAAATAAGCTCCTTTCGCTGCCCCACCATCTAATTCACCAGCAATTAAATGTAGTACATTCATAATATCTCTAAATATAATTTTCTTGGTTAAATAAAATTATGGCATACCCATAAATAAAGTTAATTTACACTATAAGATTTTATATTTTGATTTAAAAGTAGTATATAGTCAAAGCATGAAAAATTTACTATATATTAATTTAAAATCATGAAGGTTGGACTAATTGTTGATAGTAAATTGGTATCAAAGCAAATTTACGACTTGATTAAATTCTCAAATAGTTCAGATAAGTATGAAATATCAAAAATAATCATTCAGAAAAATCCTGAAAAGGAAACCAATATTTTCTTATTTAGTTATCTTTATATTAGAAAACGAGGTTTTAAAAATTTTATAAATAATTTGAGTTTTAGAGTTCTTTCAAAATTTGAAGAAATGTTCGTAAGAATTTTTTTTAATTATGATAATTTTTTTAAAAAATTTAATATTAATAATTTTGATATAGATACAATTGAAGTAAGTCCAAAAATTCATAGAAATGGTATAGTTTACGAATATCTTGATGCTGATATAAGAAAAATATCGTCCAGTAATTTAGACCTTTTGGTAAGAGCAGGAAGTGGAATTTTAAAAGGTAAAATTTTAAATGTATGTACTCAAGGTGTGATCTCATTTCACCATGGAGATAATAATGTTAATAGGGGTGGACCACCTGCTTTCTGGGAAGTTTATAATAAAGAAGACAGAAGTGGTTTCACTATTCAAATATTAAAGGATGAATTAGATGGAGGTGATGTAATATTTAGAGGATTTATTGCAACGGCTGCATCATATACTCTGAATTTGGTAAATATTTATGAAAAATCAAATATATTTCTTCATAAGATGATTGAAAAATTATCTATAAAAGATATGCCTGTTCAAATTTACCCAAAGATTCCGCACTATCACAAACTTTTTAAAACACCCAATATAGGTGTACAATTTATATATATTATTAATACTACAGTTTTATTGGTAAGTAAAATTATCAGAAAACTATTCTTTTATAAGCTGAGATGGAATGTCTCTTATCAATTTACGAATAATTGGAAAGATGTCGTTTTAAGAAAATCAAAAACAATTAAAAATCCTAAAAACCAATTTTTGGCTGATCCTTTCATAGTAAAACGGAACGAATTACACTTCTGTTTCATGGAAAATTTCTGTTATAAAGAAAATAAAGGTCATATATCTGTTTATAAGATTGGAAAAGATGGGTACGAAAACCTTGGTATCGCATTAAAGGAAAATTTTCACTTATCATTTCCTTTTATATTTGAGTTTAATAATTCATTATACATGTGTCCAGAGACTCTGGAAGCTAATGATATAAGAATATATAAATGTGATGAATTTCCTCTTAAATGGTCGTTATCAAAAATTCTTATTAAAAATATAAAGGCAGTTGATACATGTATTTTTTATAAAAATGAAAAATGGTGGATTCTTACAAATACATGTTCTAGTGATATAGATAATTTTACAAGTGAACTTCATCTATTTAGCAGTAATGATTTATTAGTAGGTGATTGGAAACCCCACAAGAAAAATCCTGTAATTTTTGACTCTCTCAAAGCGAGAAATGGAGGATTAATAATAGATGATGATAAAATATACAGAATATATCAAAGGCAAGGATTTGATTTTTATGGCAAGTCTCTAGGTGCAGCTGAGATCAAAGAATTAAATAATGATGATTATAAAGAAAGTACAATTTTCGAAATCCATCCATATTTTTTTAAGAATATTTTAGGTACCCATACATTTAATTATTGTGATGGATTATTCGTAAATGATTTTGTTAAAGTCGAAAAATATAATAAATGATTCCATTTTAAAATTAATTATAGGAAATATTATGGTGTTTTATCCAACTGATATATACTAATGTTACCCAATCATACCAGTTTAGTTTTTTTCTTGACGCTCTATTTCTTAGTTTTTTAATGTAATTTTTATTAAATATTTTTTCTAATAAATTATCAGAAAGAAGTGAATTATATCTATCATTTAAAATACCGTTCATCCAGATAGTAAATGGCAATTCAAATCCTTTCTTTTTTCTACTTATTATATCTGGAGGTAACAGATCTGATACAGAGTCATATAGTAATTGTTTTGATTTGCTCATCATTTTATATTTATCTGGTACATTCATTACCTGCTCGACAAGAGAATGGTCTAAAAAAATGGGTCTGAGCTCAAGTGAACTTGCCATACTATTTATGTCGTTATCTCTAAGAAGAGTATCAACCATATAACCTGATAAATCTTTATTACATATTCTTTGAATTTCAGATAATTCCTTGAATATTTCTGAATTATTTGCGTATTCATATTCATTTAGTATCTTAAAAGCATTACTTTTATTTCTTAAGAACATCAGTGCTTCTTCTGGTGATTTATTAATAAGCGATAATCTTCTTGTGAGTCTATTTGGTCTCAAAAGATGTAATTTTTCTGCAATTTTAGGTATAATACTAATGAAATCCATTTTCCTACTAATAATTTCTTTATAAATATCATATCCAAAAAAAAGTTCATCCCCCCCAAGTCCACTGACTACAACCTTTACAGACTTTGAAGCCTCTTTGCTTATTATGTAGGTATTTAATCCATCAATACTTGGTTGATCAATTGAGGCAATAAAGTCATCAAAGATTTCAGCAATATATTGATCGTCAATTAGAATCTCACTATGGTCAGTATTTAAAAAGTCAGCTGTTTCTGAGGCTTCTTTATTTTCGTCAACAACTCCTTCGTATCCTTTAAATCCTAAACTAAATGTTTTTATTTTTTTTAGTTGGCCCTTCTGCATTAATGCTACAATTGCAGCAGAGTCTAGCCCTCCACTTAAAAAAGCTCCTACATCAACATCTGAAACTAAATGGTGATTTATTGCATCTTCTAAAGAGTTTCTTATTAAGTGAGTAGCTTCTGAATAGCTAATCGAGTTTTGTTTTCTACTAATATAATCATGAAGGACATAATATCTTTTTTTATCAATTATTTTTCCATTTTTAACCTCCATCCAAGACCCTGGCTCTAAATTATAAAAGTTTTCAAAAATTGTATTTGGTTGGCTAACTGATCCTTGGTTATAAATATTACTTAGACTAGATTGATTTATTTTTTTATGAAATAAATCGCAATTTAAAAAAGGTTTAAGCTCTGAACTAAAATAAAATTGATTTTTAAAGCATGTATAAATCAGTGGTTTAATACCAAACCTATCCCGAGCTAAAAATAATTGATTGGACTTTTTGTTATAGATACAAAATGCAAACATGCCCCTAAATTTTAAAAGACATTCTTTTCCCCATGCTACAAAACTATTTAAAATTACTTCTGTATCACTTTTTGTTTTGAAACTATAACCTAAACTTATTAAATCTTGTCTTAATTCGAGATAATTATAAATTTCCCCATTGAAGATTATTACATAATTACCTGTCGAGTCATACATTGGTTGCGAAGATCCTTTTACTGGATCTATTATTGAAAGTCTAAAATGGCTTAATAATAATTTATTTTCCCGATCAACATACGAACCATGATCATCAGGGCCTCTATGCTGAAGAGTAAATATGAAATTATTTGAAATTTGCTCAGTTGAGTTCTGACTGCCGAATATACCGCACATTATTTTAATAATTAATTTTTAATTGACCTTGTCATATTATAAGCCTGGCTAATAATAAGCCAGAACATTAATCCTGTACTATCTGTGAAAAATTGATTTCCTGCTAAGCCCATTGCTAAATAAACTCCAAGCAAAGAAAAAATTAGACTTCTTCCAATATCGCTTTCTATTACTGAATTGTTTGCATATAGATTCATTAAAAAATAGAATAAAATAGTAAAATAAATAGTAGCAAATATAACACCGCCCTGAAGCGCTACTTGTAAAAAATAGTTATGTGCTCCGTAGCCAATTAATTTATCTCCAGCTTGAAATAGAAATGCATTTTGTAGTAAATAATCTCTTCCAACTGGCACTATTAGGTAATTACTTTCTTTAATAAGATTCCAAGCTGACAGCCAATGAGCAAGCCTATCATAAACTAATTTATAAAAAAAGTTGGTACCTTCAAAGTAATATTCAACTGTAGGTAGTAAATAAACTAATAGAGTAATAAATAATAATGGAAATAATACATACAACCATAGTATTATTTTTTTTGAAAAAAAATAATTCATAAATCTTTTTTTTCTTTGGGCATGCATATAAACAAGTAAAAATGAAAAGAAAACAATACTGAGGCTTGTGTACGATACACCTAAGATCAATATTTTTAATAACAAGACAAAGGATAAGATTTTCCAAATAATTTCAGATTTGGTTAATATAAATATTGCTGGAAATGCATAAACTACATAAACCCAATGATTTCCAATTAAACCTATAGTGCAAAAGAATAACGAAACCTTTAAAATAAAGCTAATTTGATTATTAAATTCTAACGTATTTAGTTTATTCAAAGGTAGAAAAAAAACACCTAAAGATAAAATTCCCCGAATCGCAACTGTATTCCCAAGAGGTGATTTTGAACCAGAATACTCAGCTAAAAAAAATCCTATTATGGATATTAATATAGCAAAATTCCATAAGAGAATTAAAAATTTTTTGTCAGAGTTGAAAAAATTAAAATTAACTCTAAAGAAAATAGCAAATACTGCAACAAGTGCTACAGAAACATTTATAGGTCCAATTAAAAAACTGGTATTTGCATTAATTAAATTATGCGGGTAAAATATATATGTAATTATACCTATATTGCTCACCTCATTTTGATAATTTGCGTAGTTATCGCTTGAAGCAAATGCAATAAAGGGAAATAATAATATAAATAAATCAGAGATATCTATTTTTTTCTTATATAGAATAAGAAATGATATCAAAAATGACCCAAATATAATTCCTATATAAGAAAGTAATGGCACAAAGGAAATTACAATCAAAATAAATCCAATGAATTTTGTATTACTGAGATTAAATCTTTTTTCCATAAAAATTAAAGATCAATAATTGAATATAACTTTTCTAATCTTGGAGTAGAATTTTTTTTAAACATATATTCAAATTTATTAGAGAATGATTTTAATTTTAAATCTATTTGATGTGGTGTTGAAACTAGTTTTGCTAAGCCATTTTCAATAAGTGGCTTCATTATCTCACATCCATCAGTTTTTAGAATATAACATTTACATTCAAATGCTAGTGCTTCGTAAATTGCTGTAGAAGAAACACCTATTACACATATAGATTTATTAAAAAAAGAATATATATCTATATCATTGCTTAAAATCGTAACATTAGTCTGATTGGTAATACTACTTTCATAATAATCACTATCTAAAATCTCTCCAGGATGCGGTTTAAAAAATACATTAATTTCTTTGGGAACTAATTTGGAGAGGGATTTTGTAAAATTAAATAATTCTCTAGAGACTTGTGGTTGAGATATAACAGTGATTGAATTACGTTTCTTGGTCCTTTTAAAATTATTTTTCAAATAATTGTTTAAATGTAAATAACCTAAATTTATTATTTTATCATTTAAAATTGGAAGTTTTATATTATCAGCCCAGAATTCACCAAATGAGATAAACCAATCGGAAAAATATTTCTTAGAAATACCCGAGCTATAATCGTAATTAAGCTTCCCTCGCGAAGGAGATCCATGTTGAATTTCAAACGTTGTCACATTTTGACTTTTTGCAGCTGCAATTATTGGCTCTGCTCCATTGCCTACTACTATAAAAATTACCCTTGGTCTAATAATAAAAAAAAGAAACTTGTACACATAATAACTGCTTAAAAATTGACTTAGCGAGTTTTTGACATATAGCTTAAAGTCTAATTTAAGATTAAAAATTTTCTCAAAGTCACTTTCAATTTTACCTAATCTTAATTTTTCTGATTTTTTAAAACGAATAGCTATAAATTTAGATAATAACCCTTGTAATTTAATTAATACGTCAGAATAAAATAAATTATCAGTTTTTGCGGGTGATAAGTGTTTTATTTCTTGATTTTCATATAAAGCAAAATTTAGAGGATTCTCAATAGCAGAGACATTATATTTTTTTTTAAGATTATCAATTAATGGGTCAGAATATATATCTACATATATATCATTAATTTTTTTTCTCCTTGGATGACAAAAAAATAAAAGTGAGTCTTTTTTTATTCGAAAAGGAGATCTAGAATTGAATATGTTTAAAAAAATAAAGAATAGACTGTAAATATTTTTTATAAGATTATTTCCTTTATATGTTTCTTCAATATCTCTATAGGCAAATTGATTAATACCTTTTTTATAAAGTATTAAATCATAAATTATAAATCTTAGACAATCCCACCAATAAACATTTTTAATTTTATATTCATCGAGTTTAAGTTTTATTTCTAATTTTTCGAACTTGGATAGAATTTCATTACGTTTCATAATACTTCTCTTTTAACTGAAAAATTACTAAATAAATAATTATACTCGAATAAAATTTTTTCTTTTAATTTTTTCAAAAAGATTTGTAATGATTTATACATTAAAGCCGTATAAGGACAAAAAAAACTTATCTATATTCATTTATTTTAATCTTAAAGTTTTTTTTAAATTTGTTTTTATTGAATTGAAATTAATCACACTTTTTTTATTCCATAGTTTATTTGAATAATCAAATCGCAGAATTTTTCTTTGATAATTTTTAGCTACTATACCTGCATGATGAGGGGTATTTGTATCAAATAGGATAAGTGTTCCAGCATTTGCTATAATTGGTTTCGTTTTAGATTTAGAATTAATTAAATTGAGTCCCTTTTTTTCATAATCATCTGGCAAATCTAGTCTCCGTTTTTCAATATCTTTGAATTCTTCATCAACGAAATGAATAGGTCCACAGTTCTCATCCACGTCTGTAAGATAGATTAATGCTTTTAAATATCTCGTTTTGTCGAAATGAGCAATATAAGGTAAGCTACCTGAATTTGAGTCTTTATAAGTCGTACTTACTAACCATAATTTATTAAATTTAACTTTATATTCTGTCTCAGATATAATCAGGTCAGATATAACGTTTTTTAATTTAAATAGAGCAATGGTTTCTAATCGTTCTAATTTAATCAATTCTAAGACATTTTTTGACGGGGAATTAATATTATGATCATTATTATTCAAAAATAATTTATCAAATAAATTATTTATCTCTTTAATTGACCCTTTATCAAGAAAATTATTAAATACTTTATATTTAATCATCTGTTTAAATTTATGATACTTTCAGCAATTTGAAAATCAAACTCATCATCTATATCAATTGAAAATTCTTTATTCATTAAATAAGGTAACGCATCTTCATATAAAGTCTTAAGTTTTGGATTATTGAAGTCACTTATTTTTCTAACATAAATTGCTCCATTAGGTCGGTAATATAGAACATGGTCTTGGCTTCTAGTATTTCCATTACACATTGGATTATCCTCAAATACTGTTTCCCATATCAAATCTTCTTTAATGTTAAATGCAAATTTGATTGGAAAGTTGAATTCTGAAGCTGAGAATATTGGTTTTTGTTTTTTTTGATGTAAATCAATACACTCATTTATATGAATACTATTTCTAAATGGTGCCGTTGGTAAACCCAGAATTAAAACATCATCTGGTTTATTTGAAATTAACTGAATGTTATTCTTTATATAATCAAATATTTTAACTTTGTCCCCAGCTTCACTTTCTGTTCTCTTATGGTAGCAAAGTTTATCATCACCAAATTTTTTTTTGACAATTTCAATATAATCCTCTGAATCTGACGAAAATATTATTTTACTCACTCTTTTACATTCTACAAAAGACTCAATCGTCCAAAAAATGAGGGGTTTATTTTTTAGTAATTTTATATTTTTATCTGGCATCCTCTTTGATCCAGAGCGTGCAGGTATAAAACCGATAAAATTCATTTAAAAAATTTATCCATATTTTTTTTTATCTTTTTATAAATCACCTTTATATCTTCAAACTCTTTATTACTTAAATGCTTAAGAGGCATCCTATCTCTTCGATGCATTAATCCAGCAGCTTGTAGTAATGCTTTATTAGTTCTGTGCCAACCATATTTTTTAACAGCATTATTAAAAAATGGGTTTTCAAAATTTTTAATTATATAATTTATTTTTTCATTATTATTATTTTTCCATGCATTCCAGAAAGTCTCACCAATTCTTGCATCAATCATTGAAATACCGTTAAGATAAGATTTAACTCCATATTTTTTAAACTTAAGAAGTCTTTGTTTGCCTCCACCAGAGATGATTACTCTTATGTTTGGTTCTAATTTTAAAATAGACTTTGTTATAATATCATTCTTTGCATCTTCTTTAATTGCAACTACTTGTTCTATGGAACTAATTTTTCTAATTAGTGATTGAGGCCAATGTATTTGTGATCCATCAAAGCCAGATAAAAATGGCATCTCGTGGATTAAAATTGGCATTTTTGATTGCTTTCCAATTTTTTGAAAATGCTCTATTACTTGCTCATCTGAAAAAAACTTTTCTCGAAAAATCAATGATATTAGATCGGCGCCAACCTCGCGTGCATGTATAGCAAAATCAATTGAGGTCGCTGTCGAACAATGAATTGGTTCCGCAACTATTACTAAATTGTTGGGATTTATACTCTTCGCTTTCATTGTTACAAATCTATTTAATTCATATATTTCTGATTCATTTAATTGAGAAAATCTAGAGTTATAAGCCATTAAATAAAATTTTCTTGCACCAGAATTATAGAGAAACTTAATATATTTATCTAATGTGGCGTAGTCAATTTCATGATCATTATTAAATGGTGTAAATACTGTATACACGCAACCCTCAAGCCTATTAATTAAATCTTGATGCTTAGTTTTCATTCGACACGGAGTTTTTCTCTTACTAATTTTTCACTATCGGTAATTTTTTTCTTGGGTTCACCTAACATTTTTTTTAAATCTTTTACCCTCATATATAATTTATGCATTCCTGTTATTGTTAAGCTTGATTTTTGATCAGTGCCCCACAATGATTGATCTAAAGTGATATGTCTTTCAATCACTTTTGCTCCTAAGGTTGCAGCAATTACAGAAGGTTCCACGTTATATTCGTGGCCAGAGTATCCAACAATACAATCATAACGATCTTTTAGATATGGAATTAAAGATAGATTTAATTCATCAAGCGGCGCTGGATAAGAACTATTACAATGCATAATACAGGGTTTTTTCCCATATTTTATTATTTCATTTACAGCAGAGTCTATTTCTTTAATTGAACTCATACCAGTACTAATAATAACGGGGAGTCCAGTTTTTGAAACATGCTTGACCAGATTTAAATTTGTAATTAATGCTGATGGTATTTTTAAAAAAGGGATCTCATATTTAAGCATAAAATTAAGGCTATCCATATCCCACACTGAAGCAGTCCAGTTGAGTGTTCTAGGCTTTTGAGAACAATAGTTAGAAATTTCATCATACTCAGTTTTATCGAACTCTATTTTTTTCTTGTATTCTAGGTAGGTCATCTCACCCCAGGGTGTAGACTTAATTATATTTTTCTGTTTGTCTGGAACACATACATCAGGGTTTCTTTTTTGAAATTTAACACAATCCCATCCTACAGCTGAAGCAGCATCGATTAATTGTTTGGCTGTAGATATATCACCATTATGATTTATACCTATTTCAGCGATCAAATAGATATCTTCAAGTAAATTAAAGTCCATAAGTATACTATTTAATATCATATTATTGTGTTATTACTAATAAATTAAATAGTGAACCTTGATTATGATATTTTGTTTTGATCTGGATAATACAATTTGTAAAACTAATGGCCTAGATTACGAGAATTCTAAACCATATCCAAAAGTAATTAAGAAAATAAATTCTCTGTATAATAATAATAAAATAATTATATTCACTGCAAGGTATATGGGTAGAAGTAATGGTGATATAAATTTAGCGATGGAAATAGGTTATGAGTCTACAAAAAAACAATTAGAAAAGTGGCAGCTCTTTTACCATGAACTATTATTTGGAAAACCAGTTTATGATGTATTTGTTGATGATAAAAACTTTGAATTTGATGAAAAGTGGTTAGATAGATTTAACAAAGTTTATTAAATTTTTTTACGCCTATACCCTATAATTTTTTTAATAAAATTCTTTATTTTTTGAGGTATTTTTTTTTGTTGTTCAATAAATGAAAGATGATCTCTAAATAGGTTAAAATCAATACCTTGATAAAATTTATGATCTTTTTGCTTAATTTCATTAATCTGCAAGTGTTGTTTTGCTGCAATAACTGGCCGCACAGAGTATAAAAATAAGTTTTCATAGATTTTCTGAAATATCATTGCATTTTGGTAATTTGAAATAAAATAAAGATCATTTATTGCAATATTTTTTTCATGCGTTCTTTCGGATGAATAAAAAAAATTATTATCTAGATCTTCTAAGTTAAGATAAGAGTAGAAGAAACAATCCAGACGTAGCTGTAAAACTAAATCGTATTTAATATTATTTTCCTCAGAAAAATTTTTTAATAATTCAATTGAGCGACAATTAGAGTACCACCTGCTTTGTGTTTTAGGAATTAAGTTTTTTATTAATTCAAATGGATCATTTTGGGTTTTAAAAAATGAAGCATATGAGTTAATATTAGATAACTTATATCGATTTATTGATATGTCATTAAAATCGATTTGGTCCTCAAAAATATACTTCTTAGGCTGAAATTCTCTAATCAACACTGGCTCTGATGTTTTTGACCAAGAATGAATGAAAACGTCGCAATCATATTTATTTAGTATCATAGATTTATAGTTCTGAATAATACGATCAGAGACAATCATTCGATTATTATTTGAGGGTTCTAATCCAACATACCCAAATAGGCATAATGCTATTTTCATATTTTGATATTATTTTAATAAAATTTTATGGTCAAATATTTCAGATATATGCTGATTATTAACTTCAATTATTCTTGAGCATTTTTTGAGAGATTTTAATCTATGAGCAATCATTATGAGAGTTATTTTATTTAAACTTTTATTAATATTTTCTAAAATTAGATCTTCGGTTTTCTGGTCAAGAGCACTTGTAGCCTCATCTAAAATTAAAACTTCGCAACCTCTATATAAAGCTCTTGCAATGCCTATTCTTTGTTTTTGCCCTCCAGAGGTCCTCATACCATTTTCTCCAACAATAGTATGATATTTATCCTTCCAATTTTCTACCACATCACTCAAACAAACAATCTCACAAACTGTTTTAACTTTTGCTAAATCAATCTCTCCCTTTGGAATACCAAAAGCAATATTTTCAGCTAAAGTACTATCTGAAATGAAAATTGACTGTGGAACATGAGAAATTTTTTTTTGCCAACTAGATAAATTTAAATTTTCTAACTTTTTTCCATCAATTTTTATAATACCTAGGTTGGGCAAAAGTAACCCCATTATAAAATTAATTAATGTCGTCTTACCACTACCGGTCTCACCTATGATTCCTATAACGTCACCTTTAAATATTCTGAGATTTAAATCTTTAAAAATGTATGGCTCATTTTCATTAAATCTAAATAAAATATTCTCTAAAGAAATGCTATCTCTAAAAATAATGTTACCTTTAACCTGATCATAATTTTCATTTTTAATACTTTGATCACCTTTAATGCTAAGGTAAGATAATACCTCACCTACAGAATGCTGATCGCTTTTGTAAAGTATATATTGTGAATAACATATATTTAGGGTTGGCAATAGTCTCTGAATTGCAAAGGCCAAAGAGCCAATGAAGGGTATTAGTTCTAGAAAACCCGACTGGCTCACACCTATCAAGAGTATTATGCTCATAAGTAGCATAATTCCTAAAGTCTCAACTACAACTCTAGGAGTTTCTGCTAGAATATTTATTTGCTCTTGTATTGTTCTAAACTTAGTTATAAGTGCTCTATATATATTTATATATAGCTTTTGGTCATTTCTTATTATAGTTTCTTTTATACCTCCAACACTCTCTGAAATATTTTTTAAAACTTGTGGTCGTAAGATATTTAATTGCTTACTGTAATTTTTTGTTAAGTTGTTAAATATTATGACGATAATTAAATATAAAAGTATAAGGATTAGTATAGTAAGCAAAATAGAAAAAGGATTGACAATAACCAAAAAAATAGAAAAAAAAATAAATATTATTAATCCTTGAGATATTTGAAGAATTGGCCTTATGCCATGATATACTACTGCATTACTTTTTTCCAAGATTCTTGCAATATACTCATTGGAATTGGTCATAAGATGACTTGAGTAAGGCTCAAACATTACTTTTGAAAATACATTTGTACTAATATCTGATGTCAACGAAGCTGATATTTTAGAAAGATAAAAAATCTGTAAAAATTTAAGAATACCTGAAATAAATATTGCTAACATAAATACTATTGACGAAAATCTAATCAAAACAATTTCACTTGAAATATTGAAGTATTTTATGATTGGTAAAAAAAAATCAGAATTTAAAATCTTATCTGGTGAGGATATAGCAACTAGAAAAGGAAATAATGAACCTATACTTACCAATTCAGCAAAGGCACAAATTGTCATTAAAAGAGTCATCAACAGAAGATGAACTTTGTTTTTTTTAGTTAAAATTTTTCTAAATGAAAAAAGGAACGATAAATTTAAATAAAAGTTTTTCAACATATTTGCAAATATGGATAATTAAATTGGTTGCGGGGGAAGGATTTGAACCTTCGACCTTCAGGTTATGAGCCTGACGAGCTACCAGACTGCTCCACCCCGCGTCAAGTATAATATGAAAGGATTTATATACTACTTAATGTTTCAAACAAATAGTAAATTTAAAAAATAGTCATATTTCAGCAATATAGACTATTTAGTCTATTATGATTATACTTTTCAAATTTTAATAAATATCTATTCCTTAGAAATAAGGAGATATAATTAAGAAAAAATTATATGATGAATAGTAATTAAAAATTATTTCACCAAAAAAAATTATATTTTAATTAATTCAAAAAACTGTGAATGTTGTTTCCTCGAATTATTATAATATTTTTCAATCTTATTCAATCTTGATAAACCCGAGTCACAATAATTCATCTTACTAACTTTAAATTTACCTTGAGCAAACTTTGATATTTTATCATAAGTATAACAATTAATATGACCACCATTTGAAATATGTTCAGTTGGGATATGTGAGATCAACCATCTACTAAAATCTTCAACTGAATTACTCATAGAAAATTCCTTAATTAAGTCATCGTTGAGATTGGGTGGACCCCGATAAAAATCTTTTGGATAAATCTGAGTTTTTTGTATTTGAACATACGGATAATTCTGATAATTTGCGAAAAAATGTGCAGCCCACTTTTCAATTGAGAAGGTAATACCAAAATGTTGCCACTCTGGTCTTCCTTTAAAATTAAAACAGGACATTTCGTCAAATAATCTATTGTCTAATATCCTTTTAATCTTCTCAAAATCAGGAAAAACTATTCTTAATATTCCACCGTTTCTTAGAATTCTATGAGCTTCATCTAAAATATTATTAAAAGTATCATCATCAATATGCTCAATAAAGTGACTACTATAAATGTATTTTAGTGATCTATCATTAATGGGAAATTTTGTATTTTTAGAAATATACTCATTTTTCACCTGGTCAATATTCTTACAAAATAGAAAAGATCCTCTTACCGAACCAATATCGATGCCTTCTATATGAAACTTATTTATAGTTTCAAATAGTTTCTTAATTAATAGAAGTTGAATTTTATTTATAAAAATTAAAAAATTTTTTAACGCTAACTTCATTCTATGGGAGGAGATTCTCCTTTATTATTATGTTTATAAACTTGTTCGGCTAATTTCGTCCAATAAATTCCTTTCCAAGGAGCCCTAAATTTTATTGGAACATCTTCAATACCATACTTTTTAAATACAATGCAATTAGGTAGTATCTCAATTTTCATTATATTTTGTTGAACAGCAGAAACAGAAATACCTTTTAATCTATCTATCTTAAATTCATTATATTCAGTTATTAATCCGCACGCGTAAGAAATAAATCTATAGCTGATATCCTCAACAATATATATTCCACCATATTCTAAAATAGGAAATAATATTTCAAAGCTTACTTTTTGTTGTTCAAACAAATGTCCTCCATCATCCAATATCAAATCAAATGAGCCGTATTTATTAATAATTTTATTTAAAAACTGTTCATCTCTTTGATCACCAATTTCGATATTAGTATTTTTGTTTTCAAAATTTATACAGTCATTATCAATGTCAATACCAATTATTTCAACATTATCTTTACCAAAAAAATTCTCATACAATTGTAATGAACCACCTGAAAAGACTCCTATCTCTAAAATTTTAACTTTTCCTTTTTGATTTCTTAGTTGTTCAAAATATTCTTTATATTGATGCAAATAATGAATGAATTTAGTCATTCCGTTGTGATTTGAGTTAAGATAAAATTGAATTAATTCATTATTTTCCAAGTAAGATAAATCTTTATTTTCAGTTGATTTAATTTTTTTGAAATTATTTTTTGCGCTTTCAAAGCCCTTTGAAAATTCATAAAATAGTGAAATATAATATAAAAATAAAATTAAATTCCTGAAAGGCGAAATTATTTTCATGATAATGATTTTTAATTTTCTCATTTTAAATTTTTATATGGAAGTAATTTATAAAAAAACAATATATAGAAAATATATAATAAATCTATTATAAGGATTTGAATATGAAACAATTTTTAGATTTTACAATTATAAGAATATTAAGGTACATTCAGTATATATTATCTCCCTATAATCAGTCGTATAAAACCAATCTATATGCAATTTTAAGAGAAAAGAGCATGCAAGATGCATCCATATATGTTCAGCAATATGTTTCGGAGGCATGTGTATTTGAAGAAAAAATGGGAATTTGGAATTATACAATAAATAAAATAAAAGAGTCAGTTCATGGTGATAAATGTCTCGAATTTGGAGTTTGGAAGGGAGAGTCAATAAACTATTTTTCAAAACATTTGAAAAATGAGAAATTCTATGGATTTGACTCTTTCTTTGGCTTAGCAGAAGACTGGTCAGGACAATCTTACGGTAAAGGGAGTTTCAATTTAAATGGAAAAATTCCTAGAACAAATAAGAATGTAAAATTGATATCAGGTTTCTATGATAAGAGCATTGAGCCGTTTGTTAAAAACGAATTAAAAGATACGCATTTAAAATTTATTCACATTGATAGCGATACGTATGAAGCCGCTAAAACTATTTTTGAAAAATTAAAAAAAAATATTTATCCTGGGACTTTAATATTGTTTGACGATTATTTTGGATATTTAGATTGGAGAAATGGAGAATATAAGGCTTTAAATGAATTTTGCGAAAATAATAAACTTACCTATAAGTATTTAGCATTTTGCAATGATCAAGCTCTAGTTCAAATGATCGATAAATATTAATTATTATGTTACTTTAGCTAGCAATTTAGCATTTATGAAAGAGAAACTTAAAAAAAATTATCCGTTACAATATTTGAAAATTTTGAATTCATCAATTTTCATGATAAATATCACGCGTATATAATTTTTCACTTACATCTTCTAGATCTTTATCAAATCTATTGGCAATAATAATTTCACATTTTTTCTTAAAATAATTTAAATCACTAATTACATCTATTCCTAAAAATTTTTCATCTTTTATCATTGGCTCATAAATGAATATTTCATGACATTTTTTTTTCACCCCATCAATTACATCAATTATTGCGCTCTCTCTGTAATTATCAGATCCAGTTTTCATACTTAGTTTATAAAATCCAACTACTTTAGGTTTCTTTTTTAAAATAGAGTCGATAATAAATTTTTTTCTTATTAAATTACTTTCTATTATTGATGTAATAAGACTATTAGGTGTATTTAAAAAATTTGATAATAGTTGCTTGGTGTCTTTTGGTAAACAATAACCGCCATATCCAAATGAAGGGTTATTATATTGACTCCCTATTCTCGAGTCGTAAGAAATTCCATCAATAACTTCTTTTGAATTTATCTTTTCATTTTCGCAAAAACTATCAACTTCATTAAAATAGCTAACTCTCATTGCTAAATAGGTATTTGAAAAAAGCTTAATGGCCTCAGCTGATCGGGAATCGGTTAATAATATTGGAATTTTTTCTGTCTCTAATAATGACGACTCTGCAAGCAAAATTGAAAAAGTTTCACCAACTTTTTCCTTATCTCCCACAATAATCCTTGAGGGGTAAAGATTATCTTCTAAAGCTCTTCCTTCTCGGAGAAATTCAGGAGAAAAATAAATATCTTTATATTTAAATTTTAATCTCATATTTTCAGTGAAACCAATAGGAATAGTGGACTTGATTACAATTTTAATTTTTTTATTAATTTTTAGAGCTTTTTTAATAGTAATTTCTATAGAGGAAGTATCAAAATATGATTTTTCATCATCAAAGTTAGTTGGTGTTGATATAATCAAATAATCCGCACTCCCAAAAGCTAAAAAAGGGTCATTTGTAGCTCTTAATTGTATTTTATTATCATGAATAAATTTGCTTATATTAATCTCATCAATTGGAATTTGATTCTGATTAAGCATTTGAACTAAATCTTTGTTAGTATCAAATAATGTTACTTTGTTTTTTTTTGACAGCATAGCACCAAGTGATGTGCCAACATATCCAGCGCCTGCTATTGCAATTTCCATTTTTTTCTTTAAATTTTTTTTGTGTAAATATATAGATATATGGGAGTAAAATCTAAATTTATTTATCAGATATGGTAAAAAATAGTTGTAAAAAGATCCTTGTTACTGGAGGCGCGGGATTTATTGGCTCAAATCTTTGTGAGTCGTTATTGTTTAATGGACATTATGTGATTTCTCTCGATAATTATTGTTCAGGTTCAATAAAAAACTTAAAAAATATTAAAGATCATAAAAATTTTAAAATTATAAATGCAGATGTTTCAAAAAAGAGGGTAATCAGAAACATCGATGAGATATATAATTTAGCTTGTCCTGGATCGCCAGTCCATTATCAAAAAGAACCACATAAAACAATTGAAACTAGTATATTGGGTACTTTTAGATTAATAGAATTAGCACGATTAAATAACTCAAAAATTTTATTTTCATCAACAAGTGAAGTATACGGGGATCCTTTGTCACATCCTCAAATTGAGACTTACTGGGGAAATGTGAATCCAATAGGTATAAGATCTTGCTATGATGAAAGCAAAAGGTGTGCTGAAACAATTTTAATGGATGAATGGAGAGCAAATAAAACAGAAATAAAAATATGCAGAATATTTAATACTTACGGGCCTAAAATGCTTCCGAATGATGGTAGAGTGATATCAAATTTTATTTATCAAGCTCTAAATAATAAACCAATAACTATTTATGGAAACGGAAGTCAAACTCGATCTTTTTGCTATATTGATGACATGATTAATGGAATAATTGCAATGATGAATTCTAATAAAAATGTTACTGGTCCAATAAATTTAGGAAATACTAATGAATATACCATATACGAAATAGCAAAAAAAATAATTAAATATACAAATAGTAATTCTAAAATTCTATATAAGAAACTACCACTTGATGACCCGAGAAGAAGAAAGCCAAATATAAATAAGGCTAAAAAAATACTAAAATGGAAACCTAGTATCAGATTAAATGAAGGTCTCAAAAAAACTATTCAGTACTTTAAAAAAATTTAAAATTTAATATTAATGAATTTTTATTTTATAGTTTAGACAAAAAATCTTTTGCTATTTCATTGGCATCTAGTCTATATTTTTTTTCTAGCTCAGTAGGAGTTCCACTGCCAATGAAACCTTCAACGCCCTTCATAAATAATTGTGGTTTAATCTTCAATTCTGAAATTGACTCAGCAATTAAACTACCAAGACCTCCTTCTACTACATGATCTTCAACCGTCATCATTGCTTTCACTGAACTGATCTTTTCCAGAAAAAGTTTTTTATTAAATGGCTTAAAAGTAGGGATATCAACAACGGTTACTTGATCACCAGTCCTTTCTTCAATTATTTTTGCAGCTTTAATTGAGTTGTGTACCATTGGTCCTGAAGAAATAATAACTAATGAATGAATATTATTCAAAAATATCGGATCACCTTCCTTAAAAGAGATATTATTTTGGTAAATCTCAGGTACTTCGTTTCTTGCTATTCTTATATAAACTGGACTGTTAATCTTAGTACAATGCTTTAAAATAAGTTCAGTTAATAATGGAGTTGAGGGTTGAAACACTTTAAAGGAAGGCATTGATCTCATTAAAGAAATATCTTGTATACCTGACTGAGTTGCTCCATCAGGTCCGATACATCCTCCATGAGTCCCAACTAAAATGACTGGAGCGTTGTTGTAAGCAATTGAAGTCCTAATTTCAACATTTTTACCCGTAAGGAAAGCACCAAAAGAACTTAAGACGGGTTTTAAACCTGCTAAGGCAAGACCAGCTGAAATTCCAACTGCATTAGCCTCAGCAATACCGACTTCAAAGGATCTATTAGGATATTGCTCAAAAAAATAATTTGATTTTGTGGCAACTTTTAAATCACAACTTACAAGAACAATTTTTTGGTTTTGTTTACCGATTTCTAAAAGGCTTTTTCCAAAAGCTTCTCTTATCGAATTCATTATAAATTTCTTTCTATTTGTTCTTTCGCTTTTAAATAATTTTCTTCATTTAACGTTTTTGAATGCCAGTCATTATTATTTTCCATAAAATCCACTCCCTTGCCTTTAATTGTATGAGCATCAATAAATTTAGGTCCCTTAATCTTTGAAACATCAGTTAAAATTTTTAAAATGTCTGAAATAGAATGTCCATCGACTGAACGATATTCCCAGTTAAAAGATTTGATTTTATTTTCAAAGCTTATCTCACCGACTGTTTCAGAAACAGATTTTTCATTTTGATACTTATTATTATCCAAAATCACATATAAATTATCAATTTTTTTAACGCCAGCATATAGTAATCCCTCCCAAATTTGACCCTCTTGCATTTCGCCATCTCCTAACAAACAATAAATATTCTTATTATTTTCTAGAATCATATTAGAAAGTGCATAACCAGTTGCCATTGACAGTCCTTGACCAAGAGCTCCTGTTCCAGCATCTAAAAAATTTAGAGCAACACGATCAGGATGGCCTTGTAAACGTGAATCTATTTTTCTTAAACTATTTAACTCACCCTCTTCTAACCACCCAAGTTCATCGTAAACACTATACAAAATTGGCACGGCGTGCCCTTTAGATAAGATAAATATATCGTTATCTTTTGAACCCTTTTGCAAGGACATGGTATTAAAAAATAAACATGTCAGAATTTCTGCAATAGACAAACAAGGACCTACATGCCCTGATTGAGCATGGTGTAAGGATTCAATAGTTTTAAGTCTAAGTCTCCAAGAGATTTTCTTTAAATTACTGATATTGCTATGAGACATTAACTCTTCTTTTAAGTAGGCCTGTGATTATATGTATTATAGAGTTTTGGAAATCTTCAATATGGAAGTTATTATCATTTTTACCTGTTTGACCTGGAAAATCTGAAGTTCCTGGTATTATAATTGACAAATCAACAAGTTTTCTCAACTTGCCACCATCTCTTCCACCTATACATACTGTTTTAACTTTGAATTTCTTTGCATAATTTACTGCATTAATTATATTTATTGAATTTCCAGAGCCAGAAAAACTTATCAGTAAATCATAATTACTAGTATTTTCCCGCAAATGATTTTTTAATTGTTCACTAAATACATTTTCAAATCCTACATCATTTGATATTCCAGTTAAACACGCAGAAGAATTTGTTAGGCAAATAACTCTCATTCTTCTTATCTCTGTTGTTAAACTTTTATCATCTTGGACAAATGGATGAATTCCCAAATCAGCAGCTGCATTATCTAAAAGACCTGCTGGCCCACCATTTGCCATAAGATAAACAGTACCATCATTAAGGTATGTACTTTCTAATAAATTATATAAATTATTGATTAGTTTTTTATCAATTTTCTTTGATATACTCTCTTTTTCTTTGAAATATAACTCTACAAAATCTAGATTTTCCACAAATTATACCTGTTACCACTTATGAATCTTTGCAAGAATATTTTTCCTGCAAAGAAAAGTAATTTAGCATATTCTTTTTCATGAAGAGGAGCAATATTTAAAAAAATTAATACTGACATTAATTTCAATTTTTCAACATCAAGACCATTTTTTATAATAAACTCTTCGAGAATCAGTGTGAAATTTTTCAAGTTATTAAATCTTGTAAACTCTATCTTTACTTTATTTTTTGATAAATAATTTACTTTATAAGCTTTTCTTGGAATAATTCGCTGAGAAATTATAAATGCATGATATAATTTAGATAGATCATAATATATATCTCCAATTTTTTGATTATTTCCAAAAGCTTCTCTCCAATCAATTAAATAAAACTTACTTGATTTTTCATTAACAATTACATTATTAGGAGCAAGGTCTCCATGAAAATTTACTGGAATACCTTCAATAATTTTTTCCCAATTAACTCTATTTAACAGATTAATTATACCGTCGACTTTAACATTATTAATAAACTTAATTTTATCATCAGAAGAATATAAGTTCATATATTTTTTCACTCTTTCATAAGTTTTTTTCTTATAAAAAATTTTGCAATCTTTAGAAAATTTAGTTCTATCATAAGAATTCAATTTTTTTAAATTCCAAAAATTTTTTTTTAAGTCCTCCAAAAAATTCTTGAATATCAATTTTTCATTAACAAAATTTAACATTTTACCTTCTACAAAATTGTAATATAAGTAATTTCCTTTCATTCCAACCTTAGGAGGGACTCTAGTACTAATGATGCTTGCTCTTTTAAATTTTTTTTCAACTAATGATTTATGTTGAAAAAGTTTTATTACTTTTTTATTCTCAAAATAAATACATTCATTTTCTTTATAGACTACCAATGGATCTGAAGATAGTTTCCTGGGTTTTTCTAAATATTTTTTAGTGGCGAAATAATTAGAGTCTGTACCCGTATCATGCCATTTCACTTTTCTAACATGCATTTTATTTAATTCAATTATCTGACTAAATCCATAATACATTTCTTTTCTAATATTATTTTTCAAACCCTCTTTCAGTGATTTCCAGAAAAATTTATAGGATTTTATTCCAGCTACACCAGTGAATACTGAATATCGATTAGTTAAGTTGTGAGATAGACTATCTACTCTTCTATTTTTTTCTACAACTCTTAGAAAATTTGAGGATTTATCTGAAACCTTTGCTACGCCAATCCAATCATATTTAATTGTTTTAATAGCTTTCTCAATTATTGTATCACAAGCGTGAGATATAAAAGGGCCTTTCAGGTACTTTTTACATTTTAGAAGTGTTGCTCCTGGGCCAGATTCTTTTCCCGAATAGTCTCTAATATAAACATAGTCAACTTTAAGATTTTTTTTAGTTAACGATAAATAATCTCTTATTAGGTTTGCATTATGACCTAGAGCAATCACAAATTTTGTATCAACAGGATATGAGTCTATTATATGACTTATCGCTGGAATATTATTTATGGGCAATAACGCTTTATGAAAATTGTCAGAAAAATTAACTCTTGATCCTATTCCGGCACAAAGTATACATACATCTAACATTTTCTGAAAAATCTTTTATTAATTTCTAAACATGCATCTAAAACTGCTCCATTGCCACCACTACTTTTGGTAACATAATTTGCCACCTCAATAGCTTCAATTCTTGCATTGGAGGGAGCTATGCCAAAAAACGACTCTTTGATGATCAGTGAGTCAAAGATTCCGTCTCCCATAAATATAGTTTTTTTTAATTTGAAGTTTTTTTTCATAAATTCTAATCTATCGTCTTCACTTACTAGTTTTAGCTCATATCCCATATCATCAACGATTCTTTTCTTAGAAATGCCAAATCCTCTTCTGTCCGCTGTTATGAATGTAATTTTTATTAAATTTCTTATTAATTTTAAACCGTCTGAGTCATGAGCTCCAAATATTTTAAATAGTTTTCCTTCTACGGAATAGAGAAATTGACCAGTTGTCATGACGCCGTCTACATCAATTACGAAGTCAGTTGGAGTACTCATTTTTTTAATTCCTATTTATAATGCGGTTCTATATGTGCTCTGAGTCAACATGTCCGTGAGGTCTATTGTGTGAGTCTCTTAATCTAAATACATCCTCTAATTCAAGTGTTGATGTTTCAAAAATTGTTACATTAGTAATAGCTTCTACGCTATGCACAAAATGAGGTTTAACAGAAAAATAATCATTTGCACTCATTTTTCTTTTTTCTAAACTATTAATGATATTAGTAATTTCTTTTTCGGTATAGAGACCTTGCTTAAATTTTTCACAGTCAATAGGCTCATTTGAAAAATGAAGAACGGCTTCTCCATCAGCAATTACTATAGTCTCCTCTTTTACCTCATGAAACTGTATGCTGGACATATAAGGTGCATTAATGTTGATCATTTTATATGCATAGGGAGAGTCCGTATGCGGACCAGCAATCCAACATTCTTGGCCCCATGGTTTTTTTACTATTTTTGAATTTGATATTTGATCTACTCTAATCATAAATAAATAAATAAATTAATTATAATTATAATGTATAATATTAAATTATGCTCTTGTAACTATTAATTTTTGTTACTTTATATTCCAATAGCTCTAAAAAACCGTCACGAAACTTAATGAATTTATTTTTTTTGTTTTTCTTACGAACTTTAGCAGAAAAAACTATATACACTTTTTTATCTTTAATAATAAATGCTCCAGGATAAGGATGTGTTAAAGCTCTTATTTTTCTTGCTGCAGTATATACAGATCCATTAATGTTAATTATACCATCTTTTGGATTTCTCTTTTTCCAATATGTTACTTTACTTTTTGATTGTTTTTTTAATTTGTAAGTACCAGAAATAATTGAGTTAATGTTTTTTAAAAGTATTTTTATCTGTTGTCTTGAAACTTTCTTATAAAGTGAAAAGGCAGTCTCTTCTTTGCTTATTGTTATTTTTTTTTGATCAATGATGTCTCCACTATCTACGCCTTCATCAATTTTAAACAGTGTTACACCAGTGTATTTAAGTTTTTTAATAATTGCCCATGGTATAGGTGCTCTACCACGTCCGATAGGAAGTAAAGTGGGATGAATCCCATAAACGCCATGATTAACTGAATTTATTATTTTTCTGGTAACTATTTGAGACCATCCAATAACAAATAATATATCGATGTTATTAAATAATAATTTTTTTATCACCTGGTCAGAATTGATATTTTCAACCTTTATTAAGCTTATATTGTTTTTTTTACATATTTCGTCAAAAAAAACTCTACCTGACTTATTCCTTGCTTTATTATCAACTAATGTGACACATAGATTAGGAATGTAGCCTTCTTTAATAAGAGATTCAAAACAGTCATACCCAAGTTGAACGCATGAAACAAATGCTAATTTCATATACCTTAAACACCAATGTTGAAAATTGTTTCTCTTTTAAATAAAAAAACATATTTTTTTGGTTCTCCAGCTACATAGTCTTTTATACTATAAAGAACGTCTTCAGTTTTAAATAAAAAAGGTGAGGAAAATAAATCAATTCTTCTATAATCACCTGTTTCAATGTCTTTATTTGTAAAACTTCCATATAATGCCTCGTCATTTATATGGCATGTTAACAATATGTATTTATATGAGTGACTTCTAAAATTATCAAAAAACTTTTTTATATCTTTGTAGCTGAAATGAAATAAGCAATCTCGAACTATCAATAAATCGGCATTAGGAAGGCTATCATTACATATGTCACTCTGAATAAATTTTATATTCTCAGTTTGATATTTATTATTCATTTTTATTACTTCGGATACAATATCTACTCCTGTATATTTTACACTAACTCGCTCGTTTACAAGTTTCATCCAATTGTAATCACCACAAGGAGCATCCACAACACTATGAATGTGAAATTTTTCATACATGTTTATAAGTTCTGATCTAATAGATTCTGTTGCTGATAATTCTGAACCTGTTCCTGAGGGTGTAGAACCATCCCAATAGTTTAATTCATAAATTTTAGTAAATCTATCAGTGACAGAACTTGATCTAAATATAATCAGTTCCTTATATTTTTTATTAAGATACTGATAAGGATATTGAATAATTTTATTTATTGTAAATTTAATACCTTTAACCTTAATTAGTCTAGTTAAAAACAAAATTCTATTAATCATACTTTATCACTCGATGATTTATATATATTTTATAACAAAAAATAAGAACTCGTCGTTTAAACTCATATATTATTCCTTTTATTTTTTTAATATACAGGTGGCTTTTTTAATAAATACCAGAAAGTTTTTAAAATTATCATTAAATCATTAATTAAAGTAATATTTTTAGAATAAATTGAGTCATATTTAACTTTTAAATCATCTGTCATTCCGTCGAAAGCATTTATTTGCGCATAGCCTGTTAAACCTGGTTTAATTTGAAATAATGATTTTTCATTTCTCAATTTGATTAAGTTTTTTTGGGAAGGAAGAGCTGGCCTAGGTCCTACAATTGTCATTTCACCAAAGAATATATTTACTAGCTGAGGTAACTCGTCCAGATTTAGTCTACGAATTAACTTACTGAAAATAGGTATATTTTTAATATTCATCTGATTTGAAGGAATATCAAGAGTCTCAATAGACATTGTTCTAAATTTATAAATTATAAATTGATTATTTTTATACCCAATCCTTTTCTGAAAGAAAATAGGGTTTGCAGAATGTTCATAATATAAAATAATTGCTATGACCAATAATAAAGGGAGTAAAGTTAATAATACGGAAGCTGAAAAAAGAATATCTAAAATTCTTTTAAAAGCATAACGGTACATTTTAATACTTATATTTTTAGTGTCTGATAAATACACTGGAATGACTCTGCGTACCGGTTTCCTGATTGCCCACCTCTATAAATTGCTAAACCTCGTATAAATTCCTCAGACCTAGGATGGGGTGGTTTTCTCATTACATTCCTGTAGCAACTCAGTGCCTGAATTTTATTCTCTATTGTTTCATCTATATTCACAAATATGTTTGGTCTAAATAGATTGTTTGTGATATCTAAATTCCACTCTGTAGATGATGGTATTTCTATGTATGAAATAGTTTCTATTGGATCTTTTTCATTATTTCTTTGAAATACTTTACTTGCAACCAAAGTAGACCTCGAAATTATTTGGTGATCCGAATTCATATCAGAAGGGTGATGTGTATAAATATGGGATGGTTTAAATTTTAGTATTTGATCTTCTATAAATCGAACAACGTCAATTTCATCAATTGAATTAAATCTTAGATTTGGAAAATTTGCAAAAACCGCATCCTGAAACCCTAATAGTTTATTTGCATTAGCTATGTCTAATAACAGTTCCGAGTCATTGGGTCTTTGACTCCTATTCTCAACGTCTGAGCATAATATTAATGGCTGAACTATTTTACCGGCATTTGACAACAAAGTTCCTGTCCCTCCAAAACCAAGTACTTCGTCATCAGGATGGGCAACAATCAATAAATACGTTTCATCTTTCATATTAATAGCAGTCTTATTTTAACTTATATATCAGCCAGAATGAAGATTTTATATATTCTATTTAACGGGTAAATTGTTTATTCTTAAAGTGACATATAATTTCACGCTTTGTAGACCTGGCAATGTCCTACTCTCCCATGCCTTAAGACAAAGTACCATCGGCGCTGGAGCCCTTAACATTCGAGTTCGAAATGGAATCGCGTGTAACCTCTCCGCTAAAACCACCAGGTCAACTAAACATGAAATCAATACCAAACTATAATTTTATTAATCATCTATCTTAAGTGCTGCTTGCTAATACTAGTTAATTTCTAGTACATAGAAAATCAAGCCGATCGAGTTATTAGTATCAGTTAGCTTCATGCATT
>MDTC01205052.1_pt1 | contig 49146 bp, 26 predicted proteins | sample 811181 | NCBI WGS metagenome assembly MDTC01 (sample SAMN05326644, study PRJNA326480) | marine metagenome | isolation source: seawater | place: Pacific Ocean: North | collected 2011 | reverse complement strand
TAAGAACGGTTAAAACAAGCGTTTTGGTCGGCGCGATGCTGAGTTATTGGCAAATAGGTCCGGTGTATGGGATGGGAGAGGGGAAAGATAGCCTTCAAGCCGCCCAATTCAACAACCTTGTCGCACCTGTGGCTATCACTCTAGCCCTACTTGGTTTGACGATTGTCACCTCTTCGCTTGAAGGTAGGGAAGTTGATGGAGATTTCTTCTCCGCTGTGTTGCTGATCTCACTCTCTGTGCTAATTCCTGCTTGCATTGGCCGGACTTCTAGGCTGATTCCATTAGATTCAGGAGCCATGCGTGTTGGCTCGATTGCTCTTGCAATGATTTTCGTAGGGATGGCAGCGAACTTAGTCGACCCAGAAAACTTCAATCATTTGTTCGTCACCACATTCGTATTCGTTGGATTCGCCTCAGCAGCATTAAATGAATTAGAGCGGTTTGAGGAGTCTGCAGTCTTCCTCTCAATAATCATGGGGATGCGCCTTGCAGGATTCTATGCGGGGGGCCTCATAATTGCCCAAAGCGACTCCCTTGCCGTAATAGATACAGTCAGGGAATCAATCGGTGCTGCTTTCTTCGCATTCTGGCTCTCTTCAATTTCTCTTGGTTTCCTTGTGATGGTTGCGCTAAGGGGTGCAATCGAGAATACTGGCAAGGGGGGCCTCATGGGCAGTCTTCCAAACATCAAGGAGAATCCCGAAGTGGGAATATACTCTTCACTAGTCTTCGCCAGTTTCCTTGTTCCTCTAATTTGGATAGGGCAGGTCGATACCTTGCAGGACTTTTCTCAGCAAAGCCATATTGGAGTGGCATGGGCATCGTTCTCGGCATTGGTTATTTTCATTCATGCATTCTTCAGAGCAGAAGGGTGGCACGTATTGGGTGCACTACTTGCAGTAAACTGGATTCTTTACACCATTGGTCATATTCACGAGATCGGTAACGAACTACCCTCTATATTCTCTGAAGATGGATTCATTGGCTCCTTCACATGGTTCTTCCTGTGGTTCTGGATGAACTTCTTTGCTGTCTTCTTTGCTTCCAGAGGGGTTTTCGGAGATATCGCACCCAGAAGGGAGAAGAGCGGCTTCAGAGTCTGGTGGGGCAACAACTCGTATGCAGTTTTGGTCACTCTTGCCTTATTGATAGCACTCGTAGTTAGAGTGGCATGGAACGTAATCCCAGCAATGAATGCTAATGGAACCGGGTTATGGGATATGACTGGGGGTTCTGACCCATGGTACATGAAAAGGGTGGTAGACTACGTAATTGCTGAGAGGAGCCATCTCATTTTCGATCATGATAGGGCTTACCCTTCTGGCGGGATTAATCCAAGGCCCCCACTCTTCTCTTGGTCTCTAGCACTGGGTGGTTTGGCCCTCTCTTGGATTCTTGAGATTCCAGCCGACCAAGCCGTGTGGTGGGCAATGTCGTCTCTTCCAGCAATCTACGGGGCACTCATTGTTCTTCCAATTGCTGGTATAGCCACACGCGCCCACAGTAAGAGGGCCGGTGTAATCGCCGCATGGCTGATCGCCCTAATGCCGGGGCACATGAGCCGCTCAACATTCGCAATGGCTGATCACGATTCATTCGCGATGCTTTTCCTAGCAATCGCATTCTACTACTGGATTAGGGCAATCGAGAAGATCGATCACAATAAGCTATTCAAGACAACTAGCACAAACCCCCTTTACATTATTGCCGGAATGAGAGAGACATGGCATAGGAACCCGTCATTGATGGCGAATGCTTCAATGGCCGGAATCGCATTCTCGATCATGGCACTTGGTTGGAAGGGTTTCGTTTACGGCCCAGGGATCCTATTCCTTGCATACTCATTCCAGGTTGCCATCAACATCTTCAAAGGAAGAGATAGCATACAATTCACCTCTGCCGCGCTTCAAATGATGCTAGTGGCCATTCTGATACCTGCCCCATTCTATGCATGGCCGGGAATGAACCTTCTTTTCGCACCTAGTGGAATGCAGCCTATGTTCTACATAATCGGGTTTACATTTGCCATGGGATGGGTATCTAGCTCTTTCAGAGACAAGCCTTGGCTGTTGGTAGTCCTTGGAGGAAGCACACTGTTTGGCTCAATCCTTGCCTTGCTATACATTCTGCAGGAAAGCAATCTTTTCAGTGGGTGGGACATCCTCTTCACCGGCGGTTTCTACTTCTCAAAGAATAAGATATTCGGTACGATAGGTGAGGCCCAAGCCCCAGAGAGAGGGGTTCTCTTTGCATCCTATGGCCCCATTGTCGCCCTTATAGCAATAGGTTGCGCATTCTTGCTTCTCTGGAGGGGTAGTAGAAAGAACAAGTCAGAACTGACTCTTCTTGGACTTTGGACCATCATTGCCACATACATGGCATGGTCTGCCGGGCGTTTCATCATCAACGCCACGCCGGTGATGGCAGTAGTCGGGGGGATCGGCATCTCCATGCTATGGGGGGCTGCAAGTTTGCCTTCCTTCACTAAGGTATGGCGTAACTCAGGCATCGGTACTCCAAGGACGCGTTTCAAATCACTATGGCCGGCTACAAAGGCTCGACCGGGTGTTCCTGCCATGTTGATGGTATTACTTCTAATCACATCTCAACATGCTACTTATGGCATAGACTCGGGAATTCCAAGAGGCGACAAGTCTGCAAACGAAATCGATCAGAGCCTGTATGACATCGTACCGGACATTCTGAGGCAGGACTTGCTGGGGCTGTTTTCGGTGATGAACAGCGACGCTTACGATCAAAGCGATTCAGGCCTATGGTATATGGGCACCTTCGGACCGAGTTTCAATTCACAGGGTTGGAATGAGGCTTACGATTGGCTTTCACAACAGGATAGCGAAACTCCGTTCAGCGATCGTCCCGCCTTTGTCTCTTGGTGGGACTATGGATTCCAGGCCCTAGCCTCGGGACAGCACCCCACTGTTGCAGACAACTTCCAGTCTGGAATCCCAAATAGCGGGGCAATGCTGCTATCGGGAGGACAGGAAGACACACTTTCGTTGTTTATCACAACCTTGGCGATGGGCGACAAGCGCCTCAATGGTCAGCTTGGTGAATCATTCCTAACTGTCCTAGGGGACCACATGTCTCCAGATCAGGTCAAAGAGTTCCAAGATATCACTTCCAACACCAACAAGGAGTTCGTAAAACACCGTTTGATGGCAGTAGTTGCTGAATATGGGGATGCGGAATTACTCCATGGGAATCCACTAGACGATAACGGACTCCCATGCGTCGACAATTGCCTGTCTACCTTTATCGTACTCCTAAACGGAGAACAATTTGGTGATGCAACTACCAATTCCTCGGAGGCAATGTCCCTCTTCGACGAGGCTCGAGGTTCATCATCCACGTTCGAATTGGCTGAGTTTGATGAAGCGAGTCATTACGATATGGCAGGATACAGGTACACTAGAGACATCATAGATGACTATGACGACCTCTCCACCGCACTCCACAGAAACAATGCTAGGTTTGGAATGGCCCGTGCATTCCTAATCACAGCCTTCCCGCTTGAGGATCTTGTAAAGATATATGGCGGGATCTCATCAATCGACTCCTACGAGGTCTCAGATTACGAAGAGTCGCATGGAAGCACAACTTCGAGGAACCACGAGATAAGGTACTTCGCTGTAGATAACCGCCTGTATCCCCTTGGAGGGAAGTACTATGAGGACTACCAGTCGTACCACAGAGGTCAAACCACTGGAATCTTCCACGCTCCAACTCATCTTTCCGGGCTCGACTTAGATTCCTACATTACGACAACTTACGAGACGAATCAAGGCCCTATGTCGCCCGAGGAATTCCAAACCAAGTACTTGGAGGATCTGAAGGCACAGGCCTCTGGAGCATCAACAGGCGAGGACATGATTCAGATGACTGACATGGACTATCAGCATCTTGACAGTTTCTTCGACACGATGGTAGCAAGGACATATGTGGGCTATGGGTCTTCCACGTTAGGAATTCCATCGATAAGCGGGCAGACGGGAGATGCCGACACACCTTCAACTTGGATTCTTCCAAACTCAATTACTGGAACCCCGGGGAGCTATCTGCAGGGTGCAATGGCGCTTCCAGGTGCTATGATGAATCACTTCGTGCTATCAAATTGGTACGATCCCACAAACGGAACTACCTGTGAAGAAATTCAGATTACAGGTTCTGCCAAAACAGTGGCGGGGAATTCACAACTTTCGGAGGTCTCACTCTATTCGGCCGATAGTCTCTCATCAGCATGGACACAGATTCAGTATGGGGGTCCTTGGACGATGACTCACGTGGAAGAAGGAGTCATCCCAATGGGCGCCTCAACTACCAATTTTGATGCAGACGAAGAGACGATTGCGATCAGCTCACCTGCCAAATCTTCTGAAAATGATACTGCCTTCACCCTGACAGGAAAGGCGGACAAATTCTGTGGCTCAATTTATGACTCCAACAGGAATGTAAAGATTCTGAAATACTACAGCGGAGCAACTCTTCAGGGAACCGTCACATTAGAGGGAGTCGGACCGGTCCCCAATGCCAGGATACTAATCGAGAGGGACGCTTTCAGCGGAGATGAGTCTGCTGACATAGACGGCAATGTAGTCGACAACGACTCCAGAACATACTGGATTCCAATTGGCAGTACTCAAGCAGACGAAAACGGCCACTTCTCATTCACCGCTCCCGCTGGAAAAATTCGAGTCTCGGCTTTCACAGGGGAACCAGACTTGGATGCAGCCAGAACATCTCTTTTGTCTGGATCAGCCAACCTAATGACAGAACTGTTTTGCAATGGGGATGAACAATGGAGCTCCTCGGGGTGCCGTCCATGGCAGGGCTCCAGGCAGGTCAACCCAGTGACTGGAATTCTAGGAAACGTGTATGGGTCCACATGGCTCTCTGAGTCAATAGTGAATATTTCTGGATCAGATGGGCACAGCAACGGAAACTCAGTAATCGAGGCCTCAATTTCAGTTTCTCCATCAACTGCTACAGGAATACTATCGTGGTCGGGCGAACTCGACTTCGACGGCGAGCCGGTTCTTTCTGCAAACGTTGTCCTTACTCCTTCATCAGAAGAAGTGACAATACAACCCTACGAGGTAATGACTTCCGATGGAAGCATGTTGGGAGAAGATCTGAGGTTCACTGGAGAGGGAGAGGTCACATTCCTCGGAGAGGGGACTATGGAGAGCATGGGGGCCGTATCTGTTCACGATTTCACCGGCACCCATACCCAAGCAGTCTTCGACAATCACAGCATTACTGGCGAGGGGCAGTTCTCAGGAAAGGGCGTAATTATTGGTACTCTGTCGGGTGATTTCCCCGAATGCACTGGAGATTCAGTGCCCGATGGTTATGAGGCATGTGTTCACGAAGAAGGGCACTACATGTTGGATGGAATTGCAAACGGCTCTGGAAAGTTCACATCACATGAGGTCAGTGAATTCACCAGGCAACTTTCACAGGCTACATTCATCGGTTCGGGCAACTTCGCCACCACTACTTCTGATGGCCTTACTACATTTGGAACAATTAACGGAACTGGCACTTTCTCTGGCAACGGATCCTTCAGTGGGCCTATGGTCAGCCCGGGATCATTCCACATCGTAGACGCTCTCCCCGGCGAATACCTCGTTTCAGTGGATTTCGGTACTGGGGCCCCAGTCGAACTCTCGGAACCATTCGTGATTCCTCTGACTTCATCTGGCATTCAGACTCCAGTAACTATCACCGGGGGGGCGATCAAGGGGACAGTCTCCACATTCGCAGGCAGGCCATTGTCCAGCGATGTCTCGATTTTCTCAATCAACGGCTCTAGTGAAGATTCCATTGAAGAGTGCCATGGCGTCATCACCCAACCATGTTTCGTTACTCCTGATGACAGTGGTTCTTTCGAAGTCGGACCAATAGTTCCAGGCTCTTACCTAGCTGAGGTGGACATCGATGACGACGGTTTCCCAGAAGTATCCCAGCAATTCACGTTCGAAACAGGATTAGTTTCACTGATTTCCTTCCCTTCCGAAGTTCCCAAAACATCCGATATCACATTCACCCTTTCCGATGACGGAAACAGTGTCGACAACCTTCAATTGGAATTCAATCCAGAGGATATTTCCAGAAGTGCCGTAACGGCAATTTTCGACAACGAGACAAAGACATACTATGCCGAATTGAACCCGGGCATTTGGATACTAAACTACACTCTCAGCGACGAAAAGCAACTATGGCAGCGTATTTCAATCGGTGACTTTGACCTATCGGAATCTTTCGAGTTCCTGGTTAGCCATGTGGTGAACGGGGTTGTGATCGACAAATCAGAGAAGGGGGACGAGATATCCGATTCAACCTCCAGAGTGACCAATCAGGAGGTTCTGTTCCAATGGGAGGGCTTCACTCTCAAGTCTAAAACAGATTCATTCGGAGAATTCAGCGTCATTCTTCCCCAAGGTGCCTTTGTCCATGCCACTGTTGAGAGAATGGTCGGAGCAGGAGGCTTCTTCTCTAACGGAACCAGTTTCCAAGTGACAGATCCGATGGAAAATATTACCATCGAACTCACAGATTCAACAATGGTTCTCGGAGAAGTAAGCCTCAATCGGGAAGGAAACACGTACAACCAAGGATTCTCTGGTTGGACACCTGTTTTCGCTAAAGCTAACAATTTGGACGGGACAACAGATGCCGTTTGGAGGGAAGAAGTGGATGACCTCGGGAGATTCGACATGCTACTCCCTCTAGGAAACTGGTCTTTCACATTGGAAGCAGGGGACGAAATGTCCGCCAATTCTGTTGTAAAGGAAATCAACACTACATCAGAACCTATGGTCGAGCTCCTAGTCCTCCCAACTAATATTTCAGTGGAGATAGATTTCTTCATTGATCACGAAGGCGATAACAATGCCTCTAATGGAACTCCAGTTTCCTATCCATTCGAGATTAAGCCCCTCACCCCCAATGGTGTAGGTTACAATGTCCTAGCAGATGGGCCTGAGTGGATTGAAACAGGATTAGCTGCAGTATCTCTTGAACCTGGAAGGTACCGAATCGTTGTTGAGAGGGCCAACTCTTCTGCAGACGAGCCATTCGACACCCTATATGACACAAACGAGATTTTTGAAGTCGAGATCGGTTCTGCTACAACCATCAAGCGTTCAGTAGGATTCGAGCCAAGATGGCTAGTAAATATCACATTCAGAAACGAGAGCGGACAATTACTAGAAAACCACGAAGTAAAACTTGAGAACACTGAGAATGGTTGGACACAAACCTACCTGACCAGCGATGATGGCGTTCTGGCTGAGTACATTCAAGAAGGAGATTGGATCGTAATAGTCGACGATTTCGAGACAAACATAGGAGTGTATGAGGGACTAAGAAGGGCAATTACTCCCTCCCAATCATCGGCAGGATCCAGGCTGAATTTCCAGACAGCCGAACTTGCCACTGTAACCGTTACCCTCCAATCAACTTCAGAAGTCGTAGATCTGGAGTTGATCGAACTAACTATTTCTTCACAGGAAGGACTTGGTTCATTCACAACCTCCGTCAATGGATTTGACCAACCACTAGAAATAAGACTCATTCCCGGATTGTGGAACGTCGATATTAACCAGACAAACCAGGATGGAGTTAGGACTATATTGGAGAATGCCTCGTTGGTTGAATCTGGTTTGATGGTGGGAATCAATCACCAAGAAGTGCTGACTGTAGAGAGGCAAGTTAGCCTTAGTGGAAAGGTATTCTGGGATCTCGATGATGACGACTCCCCTGGTTTCTCAGAGGGCCTATCAAACGCTAGTGTAAACATAACTGGCGACATGGATTACCCATTCCACGAACTAATTTCAGATGATGGTGGCACCTGGTCCGTATTCCTCCCTGTGCAAAGCCAATGGAATATCACCGTAGAGAGGGACGGATTCGGTAGTCAGACTTCCTCAGTCGAAATCGGGGACACACCAGTAATCGAGAATATCGAGATTTCAGCAGGAGAAGTTGAAATCTCCGGTATCATCTCCTACCCTGACCAGTCCTGCATATCCAGTGGAGAGTGGCAGATCCAGATGATACCATCTCACGGCATTTCACGAGAACGCGTCACTGTACCCGGAAATTCCATTGGAGAATGGTCAGTAATGATCCAACCAGGTAGTTGGGTGGCAATGGCAACAACTTCATCGGAGACATCAGAATGCATGGGCCTGATTTCGATTGAACTAGCAGAAGTTGGTGTAGATGGGGGGTCTGTGGAATCAGAACTAACAGTAGGCGGGACCCTCAGACTCGAAACTAGTTGGTTGGACTTCGAGGGGATTTCTCATGATCTTACAGAAGTCGACGATTATGACCTAGTAATAGAATACGGTCCAATTTCATGGTCCGAGGAACTAGGTAATGATGGAATTCTGACCCTACTAGTAATGCCGGGGGTCGTCCAAGCCTCCAGTAGTTTCGAGTTGGATGAGGGGGGCCGTAACGTTTCCTACTCAGGCGGCAAGGGCGTCTCTGTCAGGGCCGGTCAGATAAGCCCACTGAACACACTTAGCATCGATAGAGTCTCCAAGCAGAGTGTAACCGCTATTGTGCAAGGGATCGATAGGGTGGAAGTTCAAGAGATCGATACCACTTGCACCAATGACGACGACGGTGACGGCGTGATCAATGGCGAAGATGCATTCCCGAAAGACTCCACAGAATCTTCAGACAATGACAATGATGGGATTGGTGACAATCAAGATGATGATGACGACAACGATGGCGAACTTGACGCCAAAGATGAATTCCCACTCGGCCAGGGATTGCAAACAAGCTCATTAGCAGGGTGCAAATATCAGAACGCCGAATTCACCATTTTGGTCGATTACGAGGGTCACAACTCATTCGACGAATACACAGTAGTCGGAACGGTTCCCGGTGCCGATGGAGCGAATTGGGATGTCCACTTCCAGAATTCATCCGGTGAATGGGTGGATTCCTTAACATTCGACCTCGGCCTGTCCAATTCGAATCTAGCACATCAAATCAACGTAAGCGTGGATCCAGCCAATGTCGGAGTCGCACATCATTTCCCTGATGGTCACCTGGTTCTGGTCAAGATGTCAACGGATCAAGGATACTCTGCCCAAGTTGAATTGAGAGTCGATATTCCAGAAAAGAATGAGATCGAACTCAATGAACCAGAAAACCTCTTCTTTGGCATTGAGGAAAGAGACATCACGATAGAGATACCATTCAAGAACATTGGAAACTCGGATCAGTTGTTCAACTTCGAATTCGACAGTTCAGAGTTGTGGGAATTTGCCGGTCCAATGACTCAACCATCATCCCCATTCTCTGACGGGGTTGCCACATTCACCCTAGTTCGCTCATCAGAATCAGAACTGCCTTCACCCTATGCTGAAGAAATAAGATTCACCGTTTCAGACCAAGACAACAATACCTACTCGGGATCAACTGTGATTGCTTCAGACTCTCCCGATCTCTCGATAGTAGGGGATACGGTAAGGATCCTAGGAGGAAACGAATTCGCTTCTTATGGGCAAATAGAGAGCTATTCAGTCGATATTTACAACAGCGGCAATGTGGATGCCGAGAATGTAAAATTAATTGCAACCCTATGTTCAGATATTAATTGCGTAAATCCGGTTGGCGTCAACTCAACATCCAGTGACACTGTCTTGGCGATGAATCAATCGACATTCTACATTACCATGGACTACACACAGTTTACTGAGTCCAAGAAGTACTACATAATCTTCTCAATAGAGGGAGAAACTCTAGATGAACGGTCAGAGGATTGCGGTTCATCGAAGTCAGAAGGGAAGGCATCATGCGTCTTCGAGGCTCAGTTATGGACCAGCTCAGAGGAGAATGAGAATCTGAAGTATCTTGCATATGCATTCCTAATTATGTTGATGGCTGCTCTACTTTACTTCACTAAAAGACCTGGAAGAAGAGTCAGCGCCCCGTTCTAATACTACTTACCACAGCGCCCATTGGGGACAAACATGCGTGGCATCTCACGTCTCGAATTGATGCCTGAACCAGAAGATCCAAGCCTTCTCACCGCAGTAGACAGAGATGCACCCGGATATCCGGGAGAAGCTTACGGCATAAGTGACGAAGAAGCTAGGAGGCTGAGATGGCCAATGGGGCCAATAATGCGATTCTTATGGCCTTGGGGTGCGGTGGGATTCTCAGCAATAGTCGTCTCAATCTTGCTTCTATATCCCTCAATATATTCACTAATCGGAGAGGTGCTCGATTCAGAGTGGGCCTTCGAAGATAGTGGCATTAGGGATCTGCAGGAATCTGGAAGCCTAGGTGAAGGGGTCAGAGTTTGTATGGTTGACACGGGAATCGATGTATCACATCCCGACCTATCACACCTAAAATTATCCGGATTCCGAGATTTCTATAGTGAAAAGGACACCCCAGTCCGGGATATCGGGACAAATAGTCATGGCACCTTGATGGCGGGCCTTCTTGCAGCAAATGGCTCATTCACAGGGGCTGCCCCGGGCGTTACACTGTCGATTGCAATTTCTCTGGGGCCAGATGGAAAGTCTGCAAACGAGAGGATGGTGTCTCAAGCGATTAGATGGTGCCGTATTTCTCAGGACTCCGACATAATTTCCCTGAGCCTCGGGACCGCTCCCGGAACTGGATTCTACGCATCATCTGACACTCTTGATGCAGTCAGAGAGGCATTAGATGCGGGGATTTTCGTAATTGCAGCAGCTGGAAACCGCGACCCGCAACAGAACATCTCTGACGTATCCTCGCCTGCGAGCCTATCTGGAGTGATTGCTGTCGGAGCCCATGATAGAAACGGCGATCCGTGGACGGATAGTGCCGAAGGTTCCCAATACGATCCAGAAACCGGTGAGGAAAGAATATTTCCAAACCAGAAACCAGAAATCATAGCCCCAGGTGTTGATCTTTGGTCTTGCAGAGACAGTGGCCGAGACCCCCCTTATGCATTCTCAACTGGGACCAGCGACTCTACGGTATTGGTGACGGGGGCCCTCGCTTTGATACTCTCAGTTTATCGAGAGCAAATCGCAGGAGAAAACGGAATCATCGATCAACATGAAATGGACTTAGTCAAGGTGGCGCTTGCAAACTCGGCACGAACAGAACCAACCCAATCTGAAAACCATGATCCGAAGAAAGGATACGGTCTCCTCGATGCGCAAGAATGGTCCAGACAAGTAGCAGTTGAATTCGGAATAGGACAAGAAAACCTATGATTTGTAGATAATCGATGAAACTCCTTGGCCCTATGATTAAATTGTTTAGATGTAGTCCGATGCATTATGGCGCGGGAAGAAAAATTGAGGTCATTATCTTTAACGGGACTTTTCTTGTTGAGCATGTTACTTTCTTTGGCATTGCCAGCAGGTACCGTTTCCGCATCAAACGAGACAACTACGGGGACAATTACCGGTACTGAGACTTGGGCAGGCGTACACACTCTAACCGGAGACGTAACTATTGCTCCGGGTGCTAAATTGATCATCAATCCGGGAGCCACTATTGAGTTCCCTAACGGGACTCATCTAGATGTACGAGGAAGTCTGTGTGCCGGCGTATCTTCATGCGGCGCTTCTTCAAATGCAAACTCTGCTATGAGAATTACACTTAGGTGGAGTGAACCTCTCAATTCGAGTGCAATAGGCGAATGCTATGGCTTGAGTTCCGGTAACCAAGAGATATGGATCGATGATCCTTCATGCAGCGAGGGAGTGCTAATGAGGAGCTCGATCGACCTTTCTGAAACTGGACTCAGGTATGTCACATTCGATAGCGCTTGGGGGATCCCCCAATACGTCTCTGCCGTGGGTGAGTTCCGTTATGGGGCCCTTGTTTTGGATGGGGCTAGCCCAACTCTTACAGAACTTTCATTTAATCAGATTAACACTTCTAGCGTCTTGACGACCAATCTCGCCCAACCAACTTTCAATGGGGGTGAATTTGTCGTAGGTACGGATGAGAGTAGGAGTATTGTGGGAGCAGCACTACAGATTTACTCTTCAGGGTCATCAGTGAGTCCATTCTCGCTTTCTGATATTTCTCTCACTGGTACAGACAATGGGTGCGGCAATAGAGACGGGGGACGGCACACAATTTGGGCCGAGGATTCGTTTATCGAGATAGATAATGCCGATATATCATCAGGTGATTTTGGAATCGGGCTCTGGACATCTGCAGGAAGTGTCACTAACACGCTAATAAATGTGAACTGTAATGGTATAGATCTTAATGGAAAGAAGGCAGTAGGGGGGACTTCATTTGACTTCCAAATATCGGACAACGAAATCACAACGGCAGAAGGAGCGGGGATTTTTGCATCCGCCGGGGCACTGGTGATGTTGACAGACAACGATATCAGCGGCGCAGCATCGGGTTCAGGAATAGCCGTTTACAATAGCGAGGCTCACATCCATGAAAACGAAATCGGCCCAATAGGTGGGTACTTTGGATTGTGGTTGGGTGGCTCATACGACGTCATCGCAGAGAACAACTCCATTTTCGATACTACACTGACTCCCGTGGTTGCTGGCATGTACTCATATGCCATTCAAGCGGCCTCTAGGCTATATCTAGCAAATAACTCAATCTCCTATGATGGAACCGGGACCTGCAGCAGTGAAACCAATTGGGGTGGAGCCTTTTCTTGTCCCGTATTGCATGCATACGTCACAGGAGTCACCATGTATGACAACATCATTACTGCAGGCGGTACAGCAGATGGGATCCGAGCAGTAGGGTCTCTGCTGGATATCCAGAGGAACTCATTCGATGTCCAGAAGACTGGTGCCGTAATCAAGAATTACGACAGTGGATATGCAGATTCGCAGCAATTCGGATCACTTGCATACTTCGCTGGAAACGACTGGAATCAAGCCGAGAGTGTATACAATGTGACAAAAAGCTCAGTCACTGCTCAGTCGGAGTACATACCTTCCCCCCCTAGCGGGGAATTCCCTGTCCGACTATCTTGGCCAGACCAGGAGGCATGGCCAGACAATCAATTCCAGGGTGCGATAATTCCAACGCCAGTAAAGGATTGCAATAACTGCCAGAACATGACTCCTAGGAACTTTCCATTAGGCGTTAGCATGGATAACAACTCAACAGTATTCACATTCGCAGACTTGACGAACTTGGATCTGTCCAAGGTCAAGATTGCAACACAGCCAACACACTTCGCAGTACAGGTCAGCAGAGCCGAATTAGTTAGGTTCCAGACACTTATCGGCGGAGAAAAGGTAAGCGAAGCCTTGGTCATCGTAGAAGATGCACTTGGGAACGACCTGTATCGTGTCAACACCGGAGGGGACGGTTTCACTCCGTGGATCGCCCTCCCTTCTAACTTTCATCTCGACTTCAGAGGACTCGGAGGAGGGGATAACCCAGACGGCTTTGCTGATGATGAGTACGAGGACTCATGTTCAGATGGAATTGATAACGATGGGGACCTTACTATTGACACTGCAGATTCCAGTTGCGATTACGCAGCAGGAACTAGGGAACTTTCACTTTACAGATACACCGCCTATAGATTCGGTTATGGGTACTACTCAGGTCAGTTCACCCTAGAGGAAAACTCCCTGGAGGAGACTGCCCACCTGCAGAACGAAGCTCCAACAGTAATGGTTACGGAGAATGAAGGACACTCTTTCAGAAGGGTCGTAAACATCACCGGAAGTGCTCATGATGGGACACTGGCGAATAGCTATCTAACCGATGACAGGGCTCAGTGGGACCAAGGCGGATACGTTCATGCCGTCCAAGTCAGGAATCCATTCACTGGTTCTTGGGAAGACGCCGAATACGCTGTTGATACGAGCGGTGCAGACGAGGGCGAAGTTACTCGCTTCAACAGACCCTTCAGTTCTTGGTTCTACAATCTGGACATGACTGGACTCGCAGGCGAAGGAGATTACACTTTCGAATTCAGGGCATTTGATGGGATAGACTACAGTCCTGTAGTTTCGCGAACAATCAAACTCAATACCCAACCCCCCAACATATTCGTCACCACTCCGAGTTCATTCTCTTCTCACGATGAAGGTTCGGTAGTCTTCGATGGTTATTCCCAGGATCCATATGGTTGTCCGGACAATTGTAACACCGATATCGGCTTAGTATACATGCAGATTTCAGGACCAAATTACCAAGTGACCAGTCCCGTTGAGACGAACACCGATGGAACTTGGAATTGGGAATGGGACTTTAGCACCCGTCCTAGAGAACTAACAACCTATACTTTCACAATTTGGGCTTCAGATTCAGATTTCTGCAATGGAGATGTTGACGAGTGCCAACCCGCTATTCTTACCCTGACAATAGATAATAGGAATAGTCAACCTACAATCAGTGTAAATGAGCCGTTCTCGGGTACAAGAATCTCCTCTGCCTTGGATACTTCCCTAAAGGGGGTGGCCAGGGACTTCGATGGGGGTGTCACGAGGGTAGACCTAGAAGTAAAGGACGTGTCAAATGACTATGTCTCCGTGTTCGAGACGAGCACTAGTGAATTCTCCGAAGATGGAGAATGGGAGATAGAGTGGGACACTACACAACTTCGTCACGATGCAGAGTATCTGCTGCGATTCCGCTCATATGACGGGATTGACTACAGCAGTTGGGTCGAAGTAACCATTGTGGCCGACAACCCGCCAAATGCGGGCAATAATCAACCCGAATTCGACTCATCCGGATGGCAAAGTGAAATCACACTTTATTGCGATTCCGAATCAAACTCCGTTAACAAGTGCACAACAGTTCAGATAGATCTGAAGGATTTCTTCTCCGACGCAGACAATGATATTCAGTTCATTTCTGTTTACAATGACACATCAATAGGATCCGATGATAGACACCCACTTGTCGTAGGTGTTGGTACAGATGGTATTGCTCGCTACGATCCTGCTGATATGTTGTTCTTCGACGATGACATGGACACTTGGACTCTAACCAACGTTATTTTCATCGCCACCGACGCATGGGACTCGCGAGTCAACTCCAATCCCGTCACGTTCAGGGTCGTACCTCTTCAATTCACGATTCAGGAACCCGATCAGTCTTGGGTCGAAGAGGACGAAATGGCAATATATTCTGGAATCGGACTCCCTGGGAAGCAAGTTTCTGTATTGATAGGGGGTAATCCAGTCAACAACACAATAGTTTCCGAAGACGGAACCTGGGAGTTGGGCATCCCAGCCTCTAGAATAAAGGGAGAATCATCAATTCCAGAATTCACCTATGGGGGTCAAACCACCGAAGTTAGTGCTATCAGCAAGGGAGAGCCAACAAAGGACCCAGTAAACTGGGGATTGATGGTGGCAGTTTCTGTTCTGGCTATACTATCCTTGGCTGCTCTAGCATACTTCACGGGTTTCATAGGAATTGAGTTTGATGAAGAAGACGGGTACAACGAGGTAGGCGATGATTACAACAAGACCCCGGTTCAAATCCCAGAGGATTATGGTGAAGAGGAAGAAAAGAGCCCTCTGGAGAGGTATGATGACCATCCTGGTTGGCTTTGGGATTCATCCTCTGAGGAATGGGTCCCAGATCCGGATTTTCAAGGATAATGTAGATTCCAAGTTCTACTAACATTTGTATATTGAGCGAGATAGTGTTGGGTATATGGCATCGAGTGCTTCATCACGTCCAGGAGTTCAGGAGAGGATTTTCCTGCACCTTAGTGACTTCGTAGATCATAGTGACAAGGTCGAGGTCCCATTTGCATTGTCTCAGATGGGAATAGCAAATGCAGTTTCAATCGCTCGCTCCAATGTTCCCAGAGCAATTTCTGGGATGAAGGAAGCTGGCCACCTTATCGAGAAGCAGGCACACGTAACTGGCGTGTCGAGGAAAAGGAAGGCATACTTCCTAACTGACGAGGGGGCCAAGGTTGCAGACGAGATATGGGCGAGGATTTCAGAGACTAATGTAAGAGTGGTTTTCTCAGACGGCCGTTCTGAGAATACATCTCTGGCAGAAGCAATAGAGTCCTCAGAATTACCCCTCCGGCATGTCGATATGTTACGATACATGGATGATTCAGGAACAATCGATCTATCGAACCTGACTCCCGAGTTGGTAGAGAGGGACCTTTCAAAGCACATTGAGAAGCAATTAGTATCCTATCTGAACGACCTCCCTCGAACTAGGAGATTCTATGGTCGGGAAAAGGAGCTAGATATCATGGCAAATTTACTGGAAGCCAAGTCAGCTTCAATCCTTGTCCCCGGCATAGCCGGAATCGGGAAGACTTCCCTTTCGACAAAAATCCTAGACAGATTCACTCACAGGAGGAACCTGCTCTATCATAGATGCCAGGATTGGGAGGGTTCTAGAGCATTCCTGGAGGCTTGTGCCGAATGGCTCTCTGCTGTAGGGAATAACGATCTCTCAGACTACCTCTCATCGTCTCCAGTACCTCAAACTAACATGGCAGTCAATCTGATCTCCAATGGTTTGTCCGAGTCGCCCTCATTGATTGTGATAGACGATTTGCATAAGGTTGGTGATGAGACTCTTTACTCGATTCTTAGGGAACTCACACTCAGGATTAACACTCTCAAGGAGGTCGGTCTGGTGATGTTCTCCCGCTCATTCCGGATGGTCGTACCAGAATCTGATCAGTCTGGGAATATCGTTACTCTGGTAATGCCGCTTCAGGGTCTTGATGCTGAGTCGAGTAGACAAATTCTGACTGCGATGCCAAAAATCGATTCAGATCAGTTTACTCATATTTACTCCCTATCTAGGGGTCACCCACTTATCCTAGAGCTAATCAATAGGGGGAATGTGGCCGAGACATTCCATGCCACACTGGAGGCCTTCGTAGAAAAGGAGATTTTCAGTAGGCTCTCGGGCCCAGAGAAACGTCTTCTGGGCGCTATTGCAGTTTTTCGTGAGCCTATTCCCGTGCAAGCAATCCATCAAGTTGAGGGCAGTGTAGATTTACTCGACGACCTAGTGGAGAAGGGACTGGCACGCCAATCTGATGCTGAGAATTTTGATGTCCACGACCTCGTTCGTGAATTTCTGTTAAGATCTATGGACGAGGAAATGAAGAATTCTCTTCATTCCGCTGCTGTGAATTGGTATAGGGAAAAGAAGGATGATGCTGCAAACCGTATTGAGTTCATCTACCACCTCAGCCATACTGGGGATGAGGATGGCATTGCAGAGGTCCTAGTTTCCGAAGGTCATGGTTTGGTTAGTTCAGGACACACGGAATTACTTACTATTCTGAATTCACTCGAAACCAGTGATTTTGACTCTAAGAGCAGATGCCTAATTAGGGAATTGAAGGGAGATATTCTGACTATCCAAGGAAGGTGGGATGAAGCCGAAGAAGAATACGATGCCGCTACAAAACATATTGGCTCAGGTACTCCTAGTCACGAACTCGCCCGCCTGCTTTCTGCAAGAGCGGATATCGCTGTAAAGAGGGGGGCAATGGACGATGCACTAGAACTACATCGAAAAGCCCTAGAGATTCAGATAGGAATTAGGGACGCCGTGGGAGCAGCAAGAAGCTACAACAACATGGGTCACATATTCCGCCGTAGGAGAGACTATCGTAGAGCCCTAGAGGTTTATGGGAATGTCGAGGGACTTCTGGAAAAAGAGAAAGATCCAGATTTGAACGACGCTAGAATTAGACTAGCATCAGCGTTCATAGAAATGGGAGAGTTAGACAGGGCAAGAGAGCATGCTCTTTTCGCTTATGAGAATACCAAGGATTCGAATCAAGATTTCCTACATGCAAGGTCACGAGCAGTACTAGGTAGGTACTATGCAAAGATATCAGATAACGATCTCGCACTGTTTCATTACTCTGGAGCACTCGAAACTCTTTCGGATCAAAACGACCCTCAGAGTACCGTTGAGGTTGAGATGCTTCTCGGACAGGTGCTAATTGATGCAGGCCGCAGGGAGGAGGCTGCAGAGCACTATCTCAATGGTTTAGCCGTCGCCGAAGCGAATGACTTCCGAATGCTACAAGGAGAATTACTAGCAAGGCTAGGAGAGGTAGAGTCCGATAGATCCCAGAGGATGGATTACCTCCAGAGGTCCCTGTCTCTATTCAGAGATCTAGGTGCAGTGGGGAGAATGAAAGAAGTGCAGAATTCCGTACACAGAGCGGTCATGGGGAGATAGTCAAGCCACTACGATGCTATCTGGCTCGGACTGCCCGGTCCAATAGCTAAATTCAGGACCTAGTTGCTTAGAAATCGAGATACTTCCCGTAAATTCATCCCCAATTGCCATCAGAACTTCACTCTCAGCCAAATGAGGGGCATTATTCTTCTCTGAAAGGTGACACAGGACAACACTTTCCAGGTTGTCGTGCATGACTTCCAGCAATATGTCCCCTGCCTGCCTGTTGGAAAGATGCCCCCCCCTTCCTGTAATCCTCCTCTTCAACGAGTCTGGATAAGGCCCACTGACTAACCTCTGGTGGTCGTAGTTTGCTTCAATAGAAATGTGTTTGCAACCGGATAAATGTTTGATCAGGTCGTGAGGGGCCTCCCCCAAATCAGTTACGATTGCAGCACGATCACCTCCCCTATCACTTGCAATTAGGGCGACATTATCCGCATCATCATGAGGTACAGGGACTGGTAACATGCTGAGATCAGACGAGAACTGCACTCTTTCTAGATTTCCAAAAGTCTCACACTCTTCTACCAAATCCCAACCCATTTTTGTGGCAGTACCTAGGTTGCAATATAGGTTTGAACCCCATTTCTTAGATGCTCTAAGCGCCGAGCCAGAATGATCCTTGTGGTGATGGGTAATCACAATAGAATCAATGGAATCGGGTTCAAATCCAGCGATAGAAAGTCTCTTTTCTGTCTGTTTGAGGCTGAACCCACAATCCACTAAAACATTGATTTTTCCAGAACTGACAATGGTGGCATTGCCACGACTACCAGAACCCAAGTGAGTAATCCCAATGCCCATCAAACCATTCGCGACCCCAGACGACCTTTCAACAAATCCATGCCTATAGTCTAATTATTGCTATTTCTAAACGTCCAAATTATTTCTAGTTCCACTAACGGCTTATGTACGAACGACGCTCCATCACCATGATAAATCTCTGAACACGGGATTTTGCATAGAGGTGTGCGAATGCGTAGGAAGCAAACAGCTTTACTAGTTGCAATATTGATTTTCTCTAGCCTTGTTTTCATCTCTCAGACTCGTCCTCAATCTCCGGTATCTTCCACTGACCCTAATCTTGCGGAGGGGACCGAATCTCCAGTTACCGATCAAGATGGAGACTTAATGCCAGATCTATTTGAGGTAATATTTGGTGAATCCGTAGAGATTGAAACAGCAACATTTCAGGGGACAATTCTGGGCCTTGATCCATCCGATTCTACAGATAATTCAACCGACTACGACAGAGACGGATTAACTGCACTGCAAGAATACTGCTGGCCCTATACTTTGGATAAGTGCTTTGAAGACCGCAATACGCTAACAGGAAAATCGCCAGAGGAGAGTGAATCCGGGTTGAGGGAGTATCTTGACCCCAGATCTTCGGATACTGATGGTGATGGTTTGCCCGATGGGTATGAGGTACACATGTGCACATTGGGAGGGCTATACAAAAAAGATCCAAACGACCCGTTGAATTCAAACAATTTCTGGGAATGCCGTTATTTCGATCCGCTCGATCCTAGTGATATCAACATAGATTTTGACAGGTGTGAAGCAGATTTCAGCTGGGGTTGCGGCGATGGTTTCGATTTCAATAGCGACGGTACAATTGATCTTGGCGAAATGTTCACCAATGTGGAGGAATATATGCTTGGAACTCCAGATGATTGGATTACTGAGAGGGATGGACTCTGGTGCTGGGGTTCGATTCCAGGACTCGCTGAAGATTCGTGCCAAACACAGTTTGAGAGGCCAACCGGAGAATCTGGTTGGATGGGTACTGACCCTAGATTCTCCGATTCAGACTTCTTCTTCTGGGATGAAATAGCCCCTGCTCCGTTAGATGTTTTGGGCGATGGGATTCCAGATGGTTGGGAGGCTCAATATGGGCTCGATCCCCTAAATTCCAGCGATGCGATAATTGACAGCGATCAAGATGGATGGGACAAAGACAAGGATGGATTCATTACTCCAGATGTAACAATTGGAACATCACAATGGGGCGAGTCATTCAGCAATTTCGAAGAGTACTTCGTGGACTTCGATGAAAATTCTGGAGTAACCCCGGGAGTTAGGGGTATCGAGATTTCTTCTGAATCGGAGACCATTGTCAATTTCGACCATTCTACAGCAATCAGGCTAGTTGACTCTGCTGTACATAGCATTATTTCCGATCAACCAAGAGAGAGGTTGTTAATTGGAAGTAAATATGGAATAACCGCTTTAGACCCATTTAGGGGCATTTCCACCACATTTGAATTCTCTCCGGGGATAGAATTGTACACAATGGAACGCAACTCCGTTGGAAGCATAGATTTCCTTATGTTGGGCTCAAACATAGGTTTACACACTGTAATTCTGGAGAACGGACTCCCAGATATGGATACAATAACTACTCATGAACTGGGAGCGGCCTCCGTCCTATTCCGTCTAGCTTCTGACTCCTTTGATCCTGAGATCTTGATTATGGGCAAGGATGGGGCCTGGAGAACAACATTCTCAGAGGCTGGACAATCCCTATCTGTCTCTGAAATTATTTTCGTAGAGTCTCTATCATCAATGCTGATGAAGTCTAACGCAACTGCGACTTCTGCAGGTCACGCGAAGATCTTTGGAAGAACTCCAATCTTGCTTATAGGCACCGATTATGGACTAATTGCCTGGAATTCTACAGACGGCTCTGACAACAATGGAATGCCATGGTGGGTCTTTACAAGAAATAACGCAGATGAATTCGTTAGCCCCGATATTCTGGATACTACTAAGACAGCATCTGTCAATTCCATACTGGTCGAAATCTCAGAACAAGGCTCGGATGATGTGTGGCTGGGCATGGGAGGGGGGCTCCACCTGATCACAATGGACCTATTCATCTCCCAACCTAAAGAGGCCATTGGTAATGATAGAATGCTAAATCTAGAGGGCCTCCTAACCGGAGCAAATGATGTTCGTTCCATCCTTCCACTTGATGGGATGGTTGTCCTAGGCTCTTCGGATGGAACTTGGTGTCTAGAAGGCGGTTCTGATGGCATTCTGGATATTCGCCAGAATCAGACAAACATACCCGGATTAGTTACTTCTCTAACTACTCTTGAAAGAGATGGGGAAACCTGGGTCTTCGCTGGAGTCTCTCCGGGGAGATTCATGAACATAGCCCCTATGAATCCGCACTCTCATGATTCTGATCTTGATGGGATTCCCGATGGATGGGAGTTCGCATATGGGCTGGACCCAACAGATCCATTCGATGCCTCGAGGGACCATGATGCCGATGGAGTATCAATTGGCGGAGGGAGTGGCCCAGGTTTCGACAGATTATGGACTAACTTGGAAGAGTATAGATTCGTCACTCCCTCGGATTTTGGCCAAAACGGGACTGATCCAAGGATAGCAGACTCCGACGGCGATGGACTAACCGATGGCGAGGAGTACTGGGGTTGGTTCATTGCCCCAACGTCATTCGAGTGCCATTACCTCAACCAGCAGTACCTGTGTGATTCCGAAGTTGGAACTTCTGCAGAAGAAGTCCATCTCGGGGGATGGACCGGCACAGGTTCCAGTGGGGGGAGCGATCTGCCGACTGATCCGACCAATCCTGATTCTGATGGAGATGGTATGCCCGATGGCTGGGAAATCAAACATCGTAGATGGATAGGCGACATCTACACGGGTGGAAATCAATGGACACTAGACCCCAATAATCCCGATGATGCTTCTGGAGATGCTGATGGGGACGGACTTACGAATTTATGCGAGTATGAATGGGAAAGATTACTCGAAAGATACATTTCTACAGGGATTATCTCACATGGTGAATCCTCGGATTCCATGCAGAATTGGACTCCAACCGACCCAAATTCTGTAGATTCAGACTCGGACTCATTGCCCGATGGTTGGGAAGCTCGATATTCATGCAATTGGCCATCTTCGAATTCAGGAATCAATCCTATGAATGGCTCTGATGCTTTGAATAACCCTGATGAGGATGGATTTGATAAAAACAAGAATGGCATTATTGAATCAGACGAAGCATTCGTTAATTGGATGGAATATCACATCAAATCAGGCATTCTCCTATCCGACTCAATATTTTCAGGACCCATGTATCCAGAAAACCACACATCATCATTACCACATCATTCATGGCAGGGCCTGGCAGACGAATCATTCGGAGAAAGAACCGGTGAATATTACCTGTCTTTGTGGACAGGATTACCAAACGAAGACATTGGTTCTTCCGATCCGTTAAATTCGGACTCAGATAATGATGGTATGCCAGATGGTTGGGAGGTCTTCCATGCCAGGTGGAGTCTTTTCGACAGTGACTGGACTCTTAACCCAGTTAATGGCGGGGATGGTCTTGGCGACCCAGATCTGGATGGGATGTCAAATTGGGAAGAGTACAATGCTATTGACAGTGCCATTAGTGAATCCGATCCTACCATTTCATCGCCCCAGTTCTACTTAACCGATGCAGCGGGAGCTCTCCTGGAGACGCCATGGATTGGTGCTGAATCGGCTCTTTCGTTTGGCCATTTCTTGTCCGTCGAGCAATCAAATTTGACGGGAACCTCAGCCGACCCAAACAATCCAGATACCGATGGGGATGGTTTGTTGGATGGAATTGAGGTAATCTTCACCACTTGGAATTCAAGTGTTGGTGTTTGGACTCTAAATCCATTAATTCCCAATCAAGGAGGGTTCGACTCAGATGGCGACGGCATAGGTGATCTGGTCGAGTTAAATCTGACAGCAAATCTGCCGATAAATGGCGAATCCTACCCAATGGGGGCACCAACATTTGGGGTAGAATCGAGAGAAATAGATGAGACAGCGTTCGAAAACAGAGTTTTCAGGATTCTTTTCAGTAAAGAAGGGAGGGCCGAACTAGGGATGGAACAATACCTGGAGTGGAAATCCGGTTTGCCTGCAAAGCCAATGCTCCAGGCAATCTTTGGAATCACCGACCCAAAGGATCAGGATACTGATAGGGATGGGATGAGCGATGGATACGAGTATTGGTTCTCGGAATGGGATCTAGAAGAAAATAAGTGGACCATGAATCCACTTACTGACTCAGACGTAGATTACGACTCTGATGAGGACTCATTCGATTGTGACGGAAATGGGGAAATTTCTGAATCCGAGTCTTTTGATAATCTGGCAGAATACGACTCAAGGTGGTATGGTAAGAGGTTGGAGATAGGAAATGTACCAAATGGTACTTCCGCCGTCTCATATGGCGCCGATGCAGCTAACGCTTTCATCGAAGAAGACGGCCTTTCGGAACAATCCGCATGGGGGCAACTTTACTCTCTATTCTCATCGAAAAGCCTCCGCTCTTCTGATAAGGTGGGTCTGATTAACCAAGTTGATCCTGATAACTTCAACAAATCGCTAATTGGAATTAGCGACCCCACTCACGATGATTCTGATGGAGATGGGATGCCCGATGGTTGGGAATACTGTTACTCAATTTATGCTGAGGTCTTACCAGTCAACTCATTCCGGTGGTCATTAAACCCCCTCAATCCACTTGATGCAGATTATGATCCAGATGCAGATGGTTGGTTAGACAGGGAGATTTTGGATACTCCAGCAATTCAAGGAAATTGGGACTCTCGTGTTTTCACACCCCTCTCACAAGATCAGCAATTTGAAAATAGCGCCGACTCACTATATTTCACGAATATTATGGAATATGATAATGGGACAGGGCCACTCGATCCTGACTCAGATTCTGACTCAATCATCATGATACCAGTTATTGTAGATGGGGTAGTGATTGACTACCGGCAAGACATGAGCCTATCAGACGGGCGAGAGATGTTCAAGTATGGTACAAATCCACTTGACAATGACACAGACGGGGACATGATGCCCGACTTCTATGAGTATTATCGCGGCTGGAATGAGACCAATGATAACTGGTCTTCGTTCATGAAGATCAAAGTTCAGTGGACAGAGGTTACTCCACATAATTGGAAGCCAATCAGATTCTTGGACGGCGAAATCACAAGACCGGTTTTGGATTGGAACTGGTTTACTCATGATCCAACAGATCCATCCGATGCGACACAAGACGCAGATAACGACGGCGAGTGGGACTGTTCGGCGAGCAATTGCGAATATGTGCCATACAACAATTTCCAAGAGTATTACGCAGTAGTCAATGCGACTCTGTCTTCACCTTCTATTGTCCGGGCTTCAACATTGTTTGACTGCTCTGGAGAGAAGGTAGAGGAATGGTGGCAACTTAGAGAGACCCTCCTTGGGACCTGTTCAGGTTCGAACTCACTCGCTTCCAATTATTTGCGAATCAACAAAATCAATGATGAAGATCAACTATATGCCCTTATAGTCCAAGATAATGATTTGACATACTTGGATGTGAACTCTAGTGATGATATTATTCATGTCAATGGGGAATGGACCGATGAATACAACAGGCTTGCAGGCGATAGAAATCACTTGCCTAACCCCGGTCTAGGGGAATATGCATTTGGATGGTGGATTCTGGATATTGATGGAGACATGGTTGCTGACGGGACCGACCCAACAAATTGGGACACTGATGGTGATTGGTTGAATGACTTCTTCGAAATTGACGATGATCTACTAGATGGTATTCGAGGGAATAGCGGCTCCCCGATTCGCTACGATGACAGAACTTCCTGAACTCAACACTTCATTTGCCCCCCTCCCCTCAGATATTCATGTCAGAGGGTACGCGAAACGTTCCCGGGCCCGAAGCATCTCCGAACGAAAAACTGCTATTTCTGAGAGAGAACATGGTTCACCTGACAAATCAACTCAGCATGCCAATAATAGAGGTCGCGCTTGTAATCTCCAAGTACATCCGAATAGTACTAGATTCACTTCAGAAAGCCGCTATCGAAGAGGGAGAAGAATTGCCAGAAACTCTCCTAGAACCACTGACTAGCAGCTCAAAACAGGATGAAACCAACTCTGGGATATCCTCATTTCCACTTGAGAAGTTGATTGACAGAGTTGATCAGGATAGGATGGACATTTTGGATACTCTAGTCAGAACAATTCTCAATGAGAGTCAACTGGAATTTGTTTCTGCACTTCGGGAATTTAGAGACTGGGAATTAGAAATCCGTAACCAACTATCTGACGTTTCAAGTCCAGGGGGACTATTTAGCCCACTCTCACTTGATGATGACTTCTAACTATTCATTGACTCTGAAGACGCCACTATTCCGCTAGAAACCCACCATGCATCCGCTATCGACCAGACGAAAAGAAATGGCCATAGAAATGCAGGAATTAGTGGAAACTGAATTAGAAACCACTCTCCTCCCTTTCTGTGCTGACGATTGAAATGCTGACCTAGGAATAGAAATGGAACAAGAGAAAGAGCCACGGCAAACAGAGGACGTATTGCACCCCATGGACCAACTCCTCCGCTCAACTCCCCCCAAATGGCAGAAATCACACCCAGAGGCCTGAAACCTTCCTCTTCTGCCGACTCCACACGGACTACGAACTCCTCTTCCACATTGTTTGCGATAATTGTAAGCGGATGAATTTGCCGACCAATATATCATAGAAAATAACAACAATGGACATCTCCTGCGAAAACCATGCATGATGGAATAATTGTTACAGGGTTTGAGCCATTTTCAAATCACATTAGCAATATTTCTCAACAGGTTGTAGATTTAATCTCAGCAGAACCAATATTCGATTTCAAGATTAGTACATCCATCCTATCGGTTGACGAAACCGGATCCAGGGAGATATCAGAAAGGATAGATAGTGGGGAAAAAATTGGTGCAGTACTACATTTAGGTTTTTCAGAAAATGCAAATGAGATATTAATTGAGAGATACGCTAGGAATCATTTCCATATGAAAATTGCAGATAACTCTGGCAGGTGCCTCTCTTCAGGGACGATTTCTCACGGAAAGCCAATCCTTGAAACAAAGGTACCAAGAAATTTCATTGAAAATAATTTGAGAGATATTTCCGGAATTAGATGGAACGATGACGCAGGTGGCTATGTATGCAATGAGACATACTTTCGTTCACTACTATCTTCCTCGAAAAGGCAACTTCCGATAGTACTCTTTGCCCATCTTCCAAGTGAGAAAGTATTGCCAATCGAAGAACAATGTGACCTCATTATCTTGGTATGTGAATCCCTCAATCGCATACTTCTGGACTAACTAACCCTTCCTCTCCTTCCCGATTCGAACCATTCCACTGCCTCTCCAGATCCAGTCATTGCTAGCTCGTCGCCAACCTCTCTTGGGACAATTTCTCTACCATTATGCCACGTTGCCTGCTCTAGCCATAGGACAATGTCCCGTCCAGTCAGAGAAATTTCCATAGTCCCTCCCAGGGGATTCTCACTCAGGACAAATGAGACCTTGCCTATGTAAGCAGACTGTCTGGATAATCTGAAAACAGTCCCTTCTTCATCTGCATTCATTGCCATAGCATCGAGAGCGGTGTCTAGAACCCTATTCTCCCTTAAAATCGAAAGTAAGTTGTCGAGAGAATCTGCTCTCCCGATTATCTCCTCGGCCCCTCTTATTACAGGGAAATCCTCTCTTTCTGGTACTTTCTTCGGACTCCAATCTGGGAAAATTGAACGAATAGAATCGATGACCTTGGCCGGATCGTCATGACTTCTGACAATCGTAGAAACTAGAATCTCCGGCTCCACATGACCTCGAACATATGGGAACTAATAGTGCTAACCGGCCGCCAATCGGTCCGCGCGAATATTCAAACCACTAACAATCGACGAAAAGATATGGCACAACGTTCTGGCTTGGTTTCATTTGCTCTTGTTTTGATTCCAAACATTGTACTTTTTTCTTTTAGGATCCTCTCTCCTGAATTAAATGAAGCACTATCAAATGATGATCTTGGGCAAATCGTGGCTCATATGCTGGCCTTGTTTATAGGACTAATTATAGCATATCGGAATTCTGTAGTGCATGATCATGAATTCCATCGCTCCAAGGCAATCAGTGCTCTATCAAAGACATACAAATTGGAAGACAGAGGTCTTTGGGAAAAGGGAGAAGTGGCAATTCAGAAGTTAGAAGCAAGAGCCCATTCTGATTTCAAGGGCAGAAAGGCAACCACTTCGAGAAGGAGAATGCAAGGAAGGATCGGCGAGATAAATAGAGAGTCACCGGAAATCGAACAAAAGGTAAACGAAAATTCAGATTATACTGTTGCAGTTGATGGAATCGAACAGAAGAAGCGAACCATTGAAGAAAAACCAAAAGAAAAATCAACTTTATCCTCTCGTTTTTCAAACTTCATTTCCTCTTCAATCGAAAGAGCGGCAAACAGGAGGAACGAAAGAAGAAAGAAATTAGAACTCCAGAAAAGTGAGTCCTTCCTTCCTTTCGAGGAAGATGCTAACTCCACATGGGCTATCCCTAGCGGTACTCAGATGAAAACTAGGTTTTGTGACAACTGTTCGACATACAATGGCGCGGAATCAAATTATTGCTCATCCTGTGGTTCGTTAATCGCTTGACTGGGGAACGGTTGATATTACACCGTCAGGAGCCTGAGTCGGGAACGCTATGGCCAGTAAGCGAGACTATTACGATATTCTAGAAGTCAAAAAAGGAGCTTCAGACGACCAAATCAAACAGTCTTTCCGATCTCTGGCAAGAAAGTATCACCCCGATAAGAATCCAAATGATGCAGAAGCGGAGACCAAATTCAAGGAAATCCAAGAGGCATATGCAATTCTGTCTAACCCAGAAGAAAGGAGAAAGTACGATCTCTTCGGCCATGAAAGGCCAGGCGGTTCGCCATTCGGATCTCGGGGATTCCAAGGGGTGGACATTAGTTTCGATGATCTCTTTGGCGGCGGCTTCGAATCAATTTTCAGCCAATTCTTTGGTGGTCAACAGGGTGAAAGGTCACGTGGCTCAGACTTATTGGTTAGGCACTCTGTACCCTTCCAGGCTTCAATGGATGGCTTAGAAGACGAAATAGAAATTGAAGCCTTGAAAGGGTGTGATAGTTGTGATGGTTCTGGTTCAGCCAAGGAGGGGGGGTCGCGCCAATGTCCTTCATGCGAGGGGAGAGGGAGGATAGATGAGATTTCCATGATAGGCCCCTTCAGACAACGAGTAAGAAAGGATTGTGCCTCCTGCAGGGGTTCAGGTAGATTGATCTCCGACCCATGCCATGACTGCGGAGGCGATGGCAGAGCATTGCAAACCAATCGTGTGAAATTCTCCATTATGCCAGGAATAGCTTCGGGAAACCGACTTAGAATGCAAGGACAAGGAGAGGCTTCAACCTCACTCAATGGAAGTCCAGGGGACCTATACATAGAAATCGATGTTGATCCTCATCCATGGTTCGAAAGAGACGGATCAGATTTGCTCATGGCCCTGCCTCTAAACTTCGCCGACTTGTCTCTTGGGGCTACTATTCATATCCCGCATATCGACAAAGATGATCTTACGATTATAGTGCCCCCTGGTTCCAATCCAGGGGAAACCATTTCCATTCCTGGCAGGGGTTTACCACATAACGCCCGTAGACCTAGAAGAGGTTCGGTAACCGTTGTATTAAGGCTCATTTCACCCTCCAAGTTTTCTCGCAAGCTGAAGAAAGAAATTGAAGAAATAAGAACCGAATTAGAGGATTCCATTCCTCCTGTAGAGGAGAGAATTAGGGATGAAGCAAAATCTAGAAGGGGATTCTGACAAATCACTCTTCCCCCATATCAATCGAGTTTGTTGGGACTGCTGCTATTGGATTCCCCCCAACTAAACCTGAAATTTGTATATTCACCACTGGTGGATTCCCCATAGTCTCAATTTGTACGAATGTCGTAGAACTCTCATCTAAATCGCCCAAGAACACTTCATCATCTCGGAATATCATTTCTGGAACCACGCTCTGGATTGAAGTAACTTCACCTAGTGGTGAGAATATCCTGATAGCAGCCATTTCCCAGCTAAATGCCTCCGTCCTGACTCCCACGAGAAGAGAATTACTAGAATCCTCAAATCTCCATACACATATGTCGATATTTTCAGTAAAATGCCTTATCTCTGGATCCCCCAGTTCCTTTGTCACGGAGCCCCAAGAACCCTTTCCAAGTATGGAAAGCGCTGCAGATACTTCCTCACTACCCTTTGCCAGGTCATTGGTAGCGAACCTATCTCGGAGGGCATTCAATACATGCTTCTCATTTTCTTCTAATTCCTCTACCTTTTTCGAAGGCAAGAAATCCCTTCTATTCCACCATAATACAATAATCAGTGGCAATATTAGGAAAAGACCAGCAAACACATAGAAAGGCGTAAACATCCAAGCCAAATTAACAAACTCCACTCCGTCTTCAAAAACTCCTTTATTTTCAATAGTGAATCGATATGCAATCTCTTCCTCGAAGTCGCCATTCCTCTCTAGCCTGATTGCATGCATGCCGGGATTCAACCCCAATTCCCCCTCATTGCCATCCGCAAACTCAACAATCGTCCATGTGCTTTGATTCAGCCTCTGTATACTAATCCTGATCGATTCGTTATTTGTGACCCAGAATCCAACCATCGTCCAATTCGTTGAAGAAATTTCCAAGGCAAATACATCGACAGAATCATTCAACGAAAAACTACCCATGGTTGTGGAATTATTTGGGGAGATTACTTGCCATTTTTCATCCATACCCCCAGACTCCCACAGTTTCCCCGGAGCATCTCCCGACTCCTCAACTATCGAATCCTGCTGCCCTTCTCCTGCACAAGAAGATGTGAAAATTGAAGCTACGATTAATGCAGCAATCACTATTCCGGCCCCACGCATCATGCTTGGCAGAACAACTAGGCCTTAGAATCCTTCAAGCGAAATGCTTCCATGGAAGGTCAATGGATGAGCGGCCAATTGGCAGGAGCGTAATCTCTAGGGATAGGTTCTCCAGGCTATTTTCTCTAGGGGATCGCAATGATCCTCCTTCCTTTGCTCCCGGATTAATAATCAGCGATGACGACCCCGATTTCCCCGTTTCAATAGCGCCATTTTCTTCTTCGATGGATAATTCTACTATGCCATCATCAATGAAGGTGACAACTCGTGCAAACCTCTGTTTTCCATTCGATTCTATAGATGAGTGGGAGTCTTCCCAGGGGTTAGTTCTGCCTCCTAGTTTAGTGGATTCAAACTCAGGAGAATTTGGGTCGGGAATAGAATTGGTACCTGTAACCTGGAACTCATTACATCATGATCAATCTCTTCTCTCCATTGGGCTCCAACCATCAGTGATAGTTTTGACAGACTCTCCCCAATTATCAAACAGACCAGGTTTGTTAGAACAGGCTCTTTTGACTGTAAGGACCAATTTCCCATCTTCTCTGATATGGGCACCAGGTATCGGGGGGCCGGATAACTGTGCGCTACTTTCCTGGATGGGGGTGGACATTTTCGACATGGCTCGTTCCCGCCAATCATCTTCATTGGGTGTACTTCTTTCTGAAACTGGTCCCAGAATTCCCGAACAATCAACAAATGAAGACTCATCTATGGAGTCACAAAAGGAGATGTGGATCAGAGCAATTTCGGCTACTAGGTCAGCAATTAGGAGTGGCACACTTAGGGATCTGGCCGAGAGACAGAGTACATCCAGCCCTCGTTCTGTCGAGCGCCTTAGGAGGCACGACGATCTATCGTTTGAGATTTCGAAGAAATTGGGCCTATCTAGTAGTTCTGTAGATTCCGGGAGCAGACTCCGCTGTCATTCATTCGAAAGTAGGAACGACGTTACAATTAGGAATTGGCGACAATCCATTTCTGCGAGTTATGAACCCCCTCAGAGACAACGAGACGTTCTCGTTTTACTTCCCTGCTCTGCAAAGAAGCCCTATCGCCTCTCTCAAAGCCACTCCAGATTCCGACGAGCAATTGGAAACTCCCGTGCTCATGAGGTAATGGTTACGGCGCCATTGGGATTAGTTCCTAGAGATTTGGAAGATGTGTGGCCCGCAGCCCACTATGACATCCCAGTCACAGGAGATTGGGACGAAGATGAATTGTCGATAATTAGGAGTATGCTTAGAGGGCTAATAGAAAGAATCGGCTACTCAACGATAGTGAATCATTCCGGAATTGAATTACATCTCGGAGATAGGGTTGTAATTGATACTAGGATGGGCGAGAGTGCGGGTTCTAGTGACTCGTTACAAAGGTTGCAGGACGCAATCTTATCTTCATTCCCAGAAGAAGATGGCGGAAAAACCGATTATAGTGTTAGACAAGAGAAGATAAAATCAATTTCTAGATTCCAGTTTGGTTCGGACGAATGGCTTGATGGTTGCGAAATCAAGGGAAGACCTCCAATTTTTACAATTTCAAAGAATGACGTGCAGATGGCAAAATGGGACCCTCGTAGGGGGAGATTCTTACTTTCCAAGTCGAGCCTCGAAACCATGAGGAAACTGAAACTCCTAAAGTCTGTGGAAATTCATCCCGGTTCAGACTGGGTCGGGGACATATTTCCGAGTATGATTGCAAGCTTTGACCAATCAATTTTGGTTGGGGACGAGATTCTTGTTATCCAGGATGAGGGACTCATAGGGTCAGCCAGGGCAGTTGCTCCTGGTTGGGAATGGCCCCAGGGCCCCGGAAGGCTGGCAAAATCTAGACACCGACTCTGATTGTCCTGATTCAATTGATTCGGCGTAGCGGTTAAAGAGGGAGAGCAGGTCGCTCGGCTGCCAGAGGTATACATTTGTCAAGGATGCACAGCAAGGGAAAGGGATCTAGCGGCTCTAGCAAGCCTCATTCAGAGAAACCCCCCGAGTGGTCAAATTCAGACAAGAAAGAGATAGAGGGGATAATAGCCCAACTATCGGATGAAGGCCATACAAACGCTTCAATCGGAACTATGCTAAGGGACATGCACGGCGTCCCGGACGTGAGGCTAGTCACCGGAGAGAGAATTTCTCAAACATTGGATAGACTAGGCAAGACTTCTGGTATTCCCGAGGACTTGATGAGCCTAATGCGTCGTGCTTTACGCCTAATTGACCACCTCTCCCAGAATTCCAAGGACATCCATAACAGGAGGCAACTGGAACTTTGTGAGTCTAAGATTAGGCGACTTTCAAGGTATTACAGGGAAAATAACCAGATTGACTCAGACTGGACGTACAAGAGGGACCAACTTCGACTAATGGTCGAATAATAAGTAGTGATTTGTACTCGCTTCCAATCGAAGGATCGTGGAGCCACTTATTGAGCACGATATTTTCTCCCTTGTTAAGGGGCCAATCCAATATTTCTCCACCGATAGAATCAGTAGAAATAAGCCAATCCTGCTCGTTTCAAAACCGGATTTGGAAGGCTCCCTTTCATTGGCCCCTATTGAATCCGCTTTACTGGATGCGGGAATCCCATATAGGCGTAGATTTTCAAACTCGGAACCCGATTACTCACCCTTCATTCAAATTTCAGACCACATGGAAACGCCAAAAAAAGATCCTGCAGGGCTGTCTCTTTCTACCATCATTGTCGACGGATTAAGGGGGAGATTAGGGGACCTGCGTAAGGGGCCGCTTAGTGTCGTTGCCCAGGCCCATGTTCTTGCCTCTGCACTGAATAATAAGAGCCATCGCCTCAGGAGAATGAGGCCATGGTTGCTATCTGGAAATTGGATTAACGAGGCTCTGGACACAACATATGACCCAGTTTACTCATCCTTGAGGGATTACCTCTCTTCGGAGGGCTCGATTCGAGTAGTTCCAGTGCCAGAGGTCGAACATATTAATTTCAGTAATTTCCCATGGATTGAACGTATTGAGTTGGAGGAAGCATCAAGGATTTGGGGAAATTCAGAGTTGGAAAAACGTGAGGAGATAATGGGAAGTTTGGTTAGCCCGATCCTTAAGTCAAGATTGCCATCAACGGCAAGGTCCGAGGAATTGCTCTGGCACTGTGTCCTTGGGCCAGGGTGGGAAACTGACCTAGCATCTCAAATCAGTGCGGCTAAATCCCTATGGGAAAACAATACCCCCACTCGAGCCGCATCTATTGTTGCAGACTCTCTTATTTCTCAAGGAGAAATATCCCTATTCTATCCTGAGAACGCTACTGCATCCGGTGCACTCGATTCTTAGTGGCCTTATGTCGGACTCCACCGGATTCCTTTTTCCGCATGATGGACACTTCACCCTTCCACCCCTATTCGAATTTCTCTGACTATCGCTATTTTCAATCACTGGTGAAACAATAGCAGCAGGGAAAACCAGCAATACACTTGAGCCGACTACGCCAAGAACAATTGGCATAGGGAGCCCAAACCAATATATCGATAGGGAGAGAACTCCCAATACCCCAATCATGATCATACTCGGAACTCTGGTTCTCCTTTTCGTTAGGGCCATCCCAATTCCCAAAGCCAAGCACAGGGCAAAGACCGAAATCATCGCGGAAATTAGAGGGCTGAATAGAAGTGCATTTTTCGCTTCAAAATCGAGTCTAAAATCAGTATCCGACTCAATATCGGATTCTTCCATGGTGAGTATCTCCATTACAATCCATCTCCTATGGCTGTAATCAACCTCATCATTGTCTAGATTAACTCCGCCGAATCCAGAGAGCATCCCAGTCCGAATCTCGAATGAAAGCTCAACTTTTTCCCAGAAATCAAATCCCCCGGGTCGGATAAAATCCTCTATCAGGGTCTGCCTCGAATCCCTCTCTACACTGTAACTAGATTCAACATATATGGAAATCTCATCGGAGTTGAACGCCCTCGATGGGCCTAGATCTATCCTCACCACTAAAGGTCCGAATTCTGCCACAGGATCGACTCCAAAGATAGATTCCGAATCGATCATTAGGCCTTCAGAGAGAAATGACTTGAGATTGGATTTTGAACCCTTCAGATGACCCTCCAATGCAGCCAACTCTGTGTTGTCCACCCTGGCATTCGACTTCTCCGACTGACTTACAGTACCTGCTAATGTATTCAGATTCTTCCACCAACTTTTCGAACCTAGACTATTATTCCCAATGTTGTCAAGTCCCCACCTCATCCACTGTGACATTGCGCCATCTAGAGTAATAGTCGTCTTTCTCTCAATGGAATTGCCATCGTATTTACAATTCACTTCAACCACTAGGTCCGAACCTCCAGTCCTAGGGGGTTCCTCTTCGGGATACCAGCTATTGTCCCCAGTGTCCTGGCCTAGGGTGATCTCGTGAATCTTTTCTACTGTAATTATTAGTGAGTCCTGCAGTGAGATCTGGAAATCAGTTCTCACAGTACCGCCACTGGAACTACTAGGCTCCCACACAAACGTCACATCCACCCAATCTTCATTCGAATTTACAATCGGGCTTTCAGAAATCTCCACGTTCTGGACCATTAAACTACCAGTGGAACCAGTCCAAATCTTGTCACCGAATCCAGATGTCAGCCTTACTGGGAAGAATACCAGGCTCCCCTTAACGCTGGCATCACGGATCACCACATTCACTAGTGGAAATGAAATTGATATTGCAGCATCGACCTCTTCCGAACCCCAATGGAAAACTATCCCAGATTCGCTTCCAGGATTGGAGAAGATCAGACTCCTAACAGAAAAAATCACCTCTATCTTCTCATTTTTAGAGACTTCACCGTCCTGAACTTCTACATCCACTTGAAGCTCTCCAGATTCAGTAAGATAGACTGCGGGGATTTGCGAGGAACTTTCGTATGTGTTCCCACCTACCTTTACCACTACGGTTGCATTGGCTGATACTCCAGCAGAGTCTGAAACTTCGTATGGGATCGCGAAAGTCCACGTCCCGGAAGAGTAACTTCCAGACTCCCCCCACTCAATCATCCACGAGCCAATTTCCACTTCTCCAAGAACGGATGATGTCACTTCGACGGATTTCTTCTCCTCTAAGTCCGATTGAAAAGGAGTCAGTTGTCCACTGTCCGGATCCCCAATCAGGAATAGATCGAATTCATCGGGAGACTCGCAGCAACTATTGCTATCCGCGGCTTGGACGTTAATTGGTGAGAATATCACTACGACTAGCATCGATGAAAATATGGCTGCCTGCCTTGCACGGGAACGGTCCACGGCGCTCTGATTCATATCGTGCCCTTCAATGCGACGCAATTAATGGGGGATAATTGCGCTGTTGCAGCTCATTTCCAATATCGCGACTATCCGTGGAGCCAGATCAATTCTACTACTTCGTTGTTTATCCTTTCAATCTTAGCGAAACCGAATCTCTCAAACTGGTATACATCTCCAACGCTCAGTTCAAAATCTTCAATCACACCTTCCAATTCTCTGACATTCTCACCATCTGGGACAAACATCTTTGCTCGTCTAGAGATCACATCAGGAAGCCAGTGGATGATCGGCCGATCATCGCTCCTCTCCTCGCCTTCAATCTCTGCATTAGAGCCCGAAATTTCAATATCTGCAAAGTCTTTCAGGCGCAACTTCCCATCAATGAGGTCTTCCTCTTGGATGTAAATCAAATTTCCAACGCCCCATTTCCTAACTCCCTGTATCGCTCCTTCTGGATGTCTGGAAATCCTCGCTTCAGAGAGGTGGTCGTAACTTCTGATCTCGATTGGAATAGGGTTACAGACGAAAAACCTCCTTTCACAAAGTCTGTCAATATTTTTCGAATTGAATGCCTCCAAAGTTTGCATTGAAATCGAGATGTCCTTCTGAGTCAAGCCAATTTCATTCCAAAGAGAAATTATAGATTGAGGCTCAAATCCCCTTCTTCTTAGAGCCTTTAGAGTGGGTAGGCGTGGATCGTCCCAACCCTCGTATTCCCCCATTCCTATGGAAGATAACATTCCAGATGTAGAGAACCCACCAAACTCGTGAACTTTCACCCTGCCCCAGTAAAGTGTCTCAGGATAAGTCCAACCGAAGTGTTCGTACAGCAATTTCTGTTTTCTCGTACTGTCCATCAGATCCTTGCCTCTAATTATGTGTGTAACTCCTTGTTCGTGATCTTCTACGGCACTCTGGAAGTCTAACAGCGGCCATACCTTGTATTTGCTTCCAACTAACGGATGGGGGGAGTGCTGAATTCTAAGAGCAGGCCAGTCCCTAAGGGCAGGATTGGGGATGTCCATGCTAGTTTTTACACGAACTACGGCACCTCCCTCCATAATCGTTCCAGAATTCATAGCACTCCACTCTTCCAAGTTCTCCAAAACACCCTTCCCCCTGCACGGGCAATCCGTCTTCTCTTCTCTGAATCTGCGAAACTCTTCAGCCTCACACCGACAAACATAACCATGTCCATCAGCAATCATCTTCTTTGCTTGGTCCAGGTATACTGGCATTCTTTCACTGGCCCTAATTACAATATCAGCAGACCTTCCAGACAACCACTCGAAGTCTTCCTCGATCCAACTATATGCTTCCATTAAAGGAGGCTTGACTCTTGTGTCCGTATCGTCGAATCTGAGTACAATTGTCCCGTCGTATTTTTCTGCATAACTTGAATTAATTACCACGCCCCTTGAATGCCCAATTGACAATGGCCCATTGGGATTGGGTGCAAATCTAAGTACGACATTTGTTGTATCTCCGGGGAGTTCACGAAGCCCCTCTTTCTTCTTGTGCTTCTCTCTCTGCAACGCTTCGGGGTCTATTCCTTCGAGCTCGTCCCGAACTACTTCCAGTCCCTTCATTTTAGCCAATGAATTAGCCTGTTCCACTTCGTCATCAATCAGAATCATGAGATTCTTAGCATGTGGACGAAGGTCTGATCTTTCTCCGAGAACCCTCCCTAGTACACTTCCAGACTTCCCTTCTCCATCATATTCTATGGCGTTTTGTAACGCATATTTCCTTACGGTTTGTATGACTTCGGGACCAAAGCCAGCTACATCGCCCATGCTTCTCGAACAAACCACCCAATGATTGCATTTCACCGTTCTTGCTAATTCCATTCGTCAAGAGCGGATTGAACCACGCTAGCAGACCCAGTAGACCTTGATGGAATTGGCCTTCGATGGTGGTTCAACCACGCCCTCTCAACGTTTTTCCACTTTCTTCGAAGGCAATCCTCAGGTGATTCTCCTTTGCAAAGCTCCTCAATTGCAGCCTTTGACTTTGGATCCGATGGATATCCTGAGCCTAGGTCAATCCCCAATTCCTCTGATAACTTATCCACAGCCCAATCTCTGTTCACTTTAGCAATAATACTAGCTGCCCCGGTTACTACATCATCAGAGTCCATCCTATGCTGGGAGAAGATTTTGCAATTTTCCCCCATTTGACCCATGGAAGAAGACACATTCCTGCCAAAACGCATGGCATCTACATCACAAGCATCTAGAAAAACGCTGAATTTCGATGAACTATTTGTCACCTTTGAAATCGCATCCGCAAAAGCCCTAACCTCCAGTGAATTTAGAGTTCCAGATTCCATCCACAAATCAATGCGCATTGCATCGCAATGAATCAAACCTATTTTCCAATCTCTCTCTTCTGAGATTGCGATGATTTCAGAGTGAATCGACTCCCTCTTGCTCTTGGTTAGATTCTTTGAATCATCCACACCCAGTTCTGCTAGAATGCCCCTGTCGCCTGCAGGGATAGAAAGTGCACATACTACCAACGGCCCAATGGCGGGACCCCTACCCGCCTCATCAACTCCAATGTGATGGGTACTCATGTAATGTCAGCCACACCAATGGTCATGAAAACTATTGCTTATTGACTTGAAAAGGGGAAAGTATCATGCGTACACCCTTCGCTCACAGGACATGGGACCGATATGGCCCTTCAAGAAGAAGAAACCGGCAAAACCGGCTATTTCACGAAAAAGTTACATGAAGAACGTAGTTGAGTACGAGAAGAAATCCGGAAAGAAAGAAAATAAGAATGAAGACAGAAGCCATCTGGAGAATAAGAAATTCTTGGATGCAATGAAGCTTTTGTCAAATGATAAGGATGACTAGGAGACAGGATCAGGAATCAGTTTTCTAACCGCTTCAAGGTCAATTTCTCCTGCTTGAATTGGAGACTTTATTCCGAATTTTCCGCTCACTTCAGGGGCAATTTCTCCGAATTCTCCAATACTCTTCCCTTTAATCATAATTTGACTCCCTCTGCCATTAATCCACGGCCCATGTCCAGATTCTGTAGGCAAGAATTCTACATCATCTTCTCCAGCACCTAAATCTCTAATCAGGGCCTGAACAATACCCTTTGAGGCAGTGAAACCACTCCCAACTTCAGCACACGTCCAAGCACCCCTTCGACTATTTCTGAATCCCTTGACAACGGTTCCTAATTCATACACTCTCTGAGGCAATTCGTGATGCCTATTGGCAGCAAGCAATCTTAGCAACGAAGGAAGAATATACTGTCTCAGAATTGTGTGGTCCGATGTAATTGGATTAGAAATCAGAGCCATGCCATCATCTCTTGGCCATTTTACGATTTCGAATTGGTCCCTTTCATTCGAAAGTGTCAGACTTTGCACCTCCTGAAGTCCACATGCCCTCATGCTCTCCCCAAATCTTCTATCTAGATTCGATGACGCCAGTGGAACCGAATCGAGATGTGTCTTCGAAAGAATTTCTGGTAGGTTTTCGAACCCATATCCTATTGCAATATCTTCCACAAGATCAACTGGATGCATGATGTCGCTCCTCCATCGGGGCATCGAAATAATGTGCTCAATCTCGCCAACCACACAGTCTGCCCACCTCCCCATCTCATTTGGGCCGTTAGTCACAGTCTGACTTCCTTCCAATTTCCCTCCCATCTTAGTGATTGCACGTGCTAACTCGTCTGAGCCCAATTCTAAGCCTAGGATCTTTCTAATCAGGCTCTCTGGAACTCGATGCTTCCTGGCATCCCCATTGGGGACTAGAACACTTTCATTACCTGAACTAGTTATTTCGATGCTCTCCACTCTACCCCCCCTTTCTGACATCGAAAGGCACACTAGGAGTAGACAAGATTCACAGGCCCTAATATCCCAACCGGTTACATCGATGAAGAAGTCTTCAGTTCCCTCATGGACAGTTGTATGGCTTCCATTGATAATTGGCGGGAATGAGAGGACCTTGTCTTGAGAATCTAGTATTACGGGAAAACTATCCATCCCATCCATTAGGTGAGAATATTCTATTCCTTTCGGATGTTCTTTCAGAATCCCCTCAATAGTCATCTCCTCTGAGCAGGCAAGTGGCGTGAAAGAGAAATTTGATGGAACAGTAGTTGCTCTGAATGGGGGTTTGAGAGAGCCTAGATCATGGACTCCAATGGATGCGAATTTCCTCTTTCTGCCCAATGTCATGTGCAACTTTTCTTGGTGATCCATCAGAGATTGAATAAAATCTTCTCTTTCTTCTGCGTTGGAACCAGTGTCCACACCTCTGACCACTGCACCCAATACTATCGGCCTTACACTTTCTAATTCTGGAGACACAGAGAGCTCTATTTCACCATGTTTCACTGGCAAGCCAACACCAACATCAGTAGTTGAAAGGAATGCACGGGAAGCCCTTGCAATGGTCTCATGGCTGAGAAGATCCGGCCGGTCGGGAAAAACTTCGACTTCTATCGACTCATCGCTATTGCTATCGACCGGGCAACCCAATTCTGGCAACCATTCCGACCATTCTTCGGCAATATGCCCAGTCCCATGAATTTTCTGAATGTAACTTAGGATTGAGTGTTTGAAATCTAGAGTAGGAATTTGCTCACCTCAGATCTAGCCACATCTTGAGGGGGCGGTCATATCCGACCAACCTCAATCCAGAAATTGCAGCTGTATCAAAATCGTTGGCCCTAAGGTTCCTCCTCCCAATCCTTTCTATTCTATCCACTCCAATCTCCCTCATCCAACCACGAATGTCGACGGATAATTCGTCAATCTTCGAACCCAAGTCACCTTCCGGACTAGGAGATACTAATGCAGAACATCCCGAAGCCACCGCAATTATCAGATCCTTAGCATCGGGCTCATGCAAAACCTCGATCATCACAAATTTTCCTGTTTCCCCAATTCCCATAGCCTTAGCAGCCAAACCAATCTTTGGGAGTGCGGATGCTAATCGAGACCCGCTTCTAGTTGCACAGTTCACCACCGCGCCATCTAATTCCAAGTCCATTACAAGTCTGAAAAGGCGCTCTATTCTGTTTATCCTCCCTCTCAGTAATATTATCGAATTTTGCTCCATCCTACTTCGAAGTGAAATCACCATGGCCTCTATTTCTGCATCATTTAATCCAGGGAAGTCTGCAATGTCGAAGACAATACCTGCACAATTTCCGACATGTTGGACAGATTCACAGTATTCATTTTTGCCGACCAATAGAAGGTCATTGGCCCTTGATTTTGTTCTTACAATTGCTGGCGAATCCACGTCCTCCCATTTCTCAGAACCTATTGTAGTCTCGCAGGTCATAATCCATGGTATCTTCAATAGGGCCCCTCCTGAATCAGCCCCATCTTGAACCAGAAGTGTATAGTGGTCCAAAGGTGCATTATTCGACAAAGAGTCTTCATTTGGATATAGTGAAATATTTTCAAAACCTTCAGAGATGAAAAACTTCGATGAATCAACGCTAGTTGTGTTATCGGACCCAGGCTCAAGAACCAAAGCATCTTCATTCAGAGACAAACCCATCGGGTCAAGTAATTTCGAGAACTCTTTGATTTCAGATTTCTTTATCGATCTCATCTCGACGCCATCCGGCGGAGGCGGGCAACTACCGGAAATAATAATCCTGCCACCATTCATGCCTACTCCCGGCTCCGAGCCAACCGAACCCATCACCACGATAGAACCGCCCGACATTCCAGATCCCACCCTATCTCCCGAGTGCCCCCTGACTAGAATCATCCCCCCTGCCATAGAGGAGCCGGCTTCATCGCCTGTAGAACCTTGGATAGAAATCTCTCCGCCAGTCATCCCAAATCCTGCCTTGTTGCCAACGTCTTTCTCCACAACCGTCTTTCCAGACATGTGAAACGCTCCAAGCATAGAACCAGCATTTCCCCTTAGGGTCAATGTTCCTCCACGATTTGCTGCTCCAACACATTCGCCAAGTGATCCAAGACACAGGACCCTTGCCCCCTTTGGCAAGTGAGTCATCACCCCAAACTCTCCGTCCTTGGGCCTCTCGTCACCAGCCCGACCCCAACCAATCTTAACTGGGCGATTCTGCTCTAATGCTTGCTCTACATACCTGTCTAGGTCATTGTTGAGTTTCAAACTCTTCCTGACAATTTCCCTCAAGCCATTTCCCCCTGCATACTCTAGATTCAGAAAGAGGCGACTCATTATTGACTCTTGCCGAATTCGCTATGTTCATATGCATCCTTCAGACGTAGAATGGTCATAGGCAAAGACATGGGGAATTAAAATGGGATCCATTAAAGTGGCAATAAACGGTTTTGGAACAATTGGGAAGCGAGTTGCTGACGCAATTGATGCCCAAGAAGACATGGAAGTCTCGGGGGTGACGAAAACAGGTCCAAGTTTTGGCTGCGAACTCGCCATAAAGAAAGGATTCCCCCTATATTGTACGTTTGACGATGAAGATAGGATTGAACAGTTCTCGAATAAGGGCTACTCTTGTGAAGGGGGGCTTTCTGACTTGCTTGCGATTTCTGATGTCGTTGTAGATTGTTCCCCCGGAAAATTAGGTGCAGAAAACCTAGAGAAATATCAATCTGCAGGAATCAAGTACATCTTTCAAGGCGGAGAAAAGCATGATTTAACCGGGTTGTCTTATACTTCATCGGCCAATCATATGGAAAATATGAATGCAAATGGCACAAGGGTCGTTTCTTGTAATACTACTGGTTTGTCTAGAACTCTTGTCCCTCTCTTCGAACACTGTGGTTCATTGAAGGTTGAATGTACGATGATCAGGCGGGCCGCAGATCCGGGGGATTCAGGCAAGGGCCCAATCAATGCAATCAAACCCGTTCTGAAAGTCCCAAGTCATCATGGCCCAGATGTGATGACCGTTAAACCAGAAATTGAGATTAACAGCCTAGCTGTAGCGGTTCCTACAACTATTATGCATGTCCATAGTATCATCGCAGACCTCCCAAGTGGGCACGGCTTAACTACGGACTCGATTCTACAAATGTGGACCGATACGCCACGAGTAATTATCATGAATGGTTCGGAAGACCGGATTCCTACTACTGCAGAAGTGATGGAGATGGCTAGGGACATTGGCAGGAAATGGGGCGATTTGCACGAAATCTTCGTTTGGGAAGACGGAGTAAAACTAGTCGGAGACAGACTCTACTATTTCCAAGCAATTCATCAGGAGAGCGACGTAATCCCTGAGAACGTTGATTGTATCAGGGCACTGATGGGGGTAGAAGGGAACTGGCGCAAATCCGTTGCAAAAACCGATGAAGCAATCAGTCGATATTACTCCACATAGTCTAGAAATTCAATCGCATAGTGTCAATAGTCAAAAGAGAATCTAGTCTCGGAATGACGAATGACTACCACAAAATCAGTCTGTTTGGTCATTGCTCTCTTTTTATTCTCTGCTTTCTCTAATTCATTTTCTTCAGAACCAGTATTTGAAGAAGAATCGCTTTCTCATTCATCCGGAACTCACCAAGAAAAAATATGGGCTACGTTTGGAAATCCAATTTCTAGTGACTACAGGATCTCTGACTCATCTGGTAAGATACATTCTCCTTTCGGCATTTCCGACCCACTAGTGCAGGATCTGCCTTTGGGACCATGGCAGATTATTGGTCTACAAAGTCCATACGATGCCAGATTGCACATCGTTCAATCAATTAGTCCAGACTTATTTCAATTGGAGGCCGAGTTACTTTCCATTGGCATTGAAATCATTGACCATATTCCCGATGATTCCGTAGTAATAAGCCTCTCAGAACTGAATTCAGATGCAGAACTTTTTCGAGTACAGAATTTACCCCAAGTTCGCTGGTCCGGGCCAATGCCTTCGGCTTGGAAGATTTCCAATTCCTTACTCTCACTAATTCAGTATGAAGATTCTCTGATCGATCTTGATGTCACTCCATCTTCAGCAAATTCTCCAGAGGATCAAGTCGAACTAAATGAGGCAATCTACTCTCTAGAAGGGATTCTTCACGAATCTTTTCATTGCGACCTTCACCTATGTCAGATTAAATCTGCAAAACCTTCGTTGATTACTTCCTTAGCTTCCGACCATAGGGTAACTAGGATAGAACCGGGCCCAATTCTTTCTATTCAGAACTCAAATGCTAGCATTATTTCAGGAGTCGAACTAGCTAGAACAATGTCTGCCGTCAATCTAACTGGATTGGGCGAAGTGATAGGGATTTCCGACACAGGACTAGATGCAGACCACGGAGATTTTGATGGGAGACTTAGAAGTCCAGTTTTCAATTTATTTGGGCCGGATAATTCGGGAGCAGACTCAAACAGTGGTCACGGAACCCATGTCACATCCACACTACTGGGGGATGGTTCTGGGGACTCAAATTCCACTGGCATCGTTCCCGATGCGACTTTTCACTTTTACCAGTTAGAGGTAGATAGTTCAGGAATATTGGCAAGATGGGGCTCATTGTACGAAATGTTCGAGCATTCCCTATTGAATGATGCATACATACATACAAACAGTTGGGGTAGTGAAAGCCTTGTTGGAGACTACACTTCTGACTCTCGCTCTATTGACTGGTTTACAAATGACTATCCTGAATTCTTGGTGATTTTCTCTGCTGGTGATATGGGAGTTTCTGGAGTCACCTCACCAAGTACAGCAAAAAACGCACTTTCAGTAGGTGCTTCAACAACCGGTGCCTTTGGCTCAGAACCCATAGGACAGATCTTCGACGAATCATCAACTGGCCCTACTTCCGATGGACGAATAAAGCCAGATCTGGTTGCACCAGGGGTGATGATATGTTCCGCACGAGCCCAAGAGGCAGCCCTTGCCATTGGTTCCAACTGCTCCAATTCAGTGCATCCGGATGGCTCTACTCCGATGTACATGACACTGAATGGGAGCTCGATGGCAACCCCGGTCGTGGCCGGAGCCTCTGCCATGGCTAGAGAATTCTTGAGGGAAGAAGTCGGAATATCTAATCCAGGGTCCGATCTCATTAGGGCATTATTGGTTAATGGAGCCGAGGATATAGGCGATCAGAACGTTCCAAACTCTCGTGAAGGGTGGGGTCAACTCAATATCTCCAACAGCCTCTTTCCCAAAAGTAACGGAGTAAATCTATCCGTATTCTATGATCAAGATAGACAACTGATGCCGGGGCATAGTTTCATCTACACGTTCGAAGTTTCTGGAGGTAGTGGCATGGATGTCACTCTAGCATGGAATGATGTGGAGGGCTCCGCTTCTGCGGATCAGAACGCAAGTAGACTTGTCAACAACCTAGATCTTGTGGTAACTTCACCAACCGGGGAGGTGTACAAAGGGAATAACTTTGCAAACGGAATTAGCCAAACCACCGGTTCCAACAACGACCAACTGAATAACCTCGAGAGGGTCAGACTACCTTTCCTCCAATCCGGCACGTGGTCCATTCAGGTAGGGCATGCGGGTGGCTTTGCTCAAGATTTCTCGTTGGTCTTATCTGCGGATGCCGAAGAACGCCAGGAAGCCGATCTTACCATAGTCCCCAACTCTATCTTCACATCAGAAACCAGCCCCCTCAAGGGCGACACAATCTCAATGCAACTTTCTTGGATCAATCAAGCTGCAGCACCCACTGGGGAATACTCAATCTCCTTACAGGACATCACTGAAGGTACAGAGATTGGTACTTATTCGATGCCTTCTCTACCAGGAGGGGGGATAGAGACATTTTCGATTTACCATTCCTTTTCAACCACTGGCTCACACATTGTCAGACTCACGCTCGATCACTTTTCCGAGGTTGATGAACTAAATGACGAAAACTTGGGGACGAATAACAATGTGTTTGATCTGCAATTAGATGTGACGGAGATTGGCGTCCGAATTACCCCCCTGATGGCCGATGGTTCCCATCCCTCAGACTTCCAAGAATTAGAATCCGCCAAGTCTCGGGATATTGATCCAAGCCTAGTAAGTTGGGCTGAATACCAACTAGAACTTTTGAATGAAGGAACTTCAGAGATAACAGTCGAACTCACAACTTCTGCTGTGCAAATTATCGATGACTCTGGTATAATGAACACCCCACAGGATGAGTGGTCTCGTACACTTAGTGAATCCGGCCCTTGGGTCCTTTCTCCATTTGGAGATGAGGGGGATAGAGTAGTAATTTCACTAAATCTGACAGATGAAGAAGCAGATTTAGACAGCAGATTTGCTCTCCCTGGTCTTTTCGTAACCGACATCACTCTGAAGGACAAGATGTCGCCTACAATCTTCCATTCAATACGCCTATCAGTCGAAATAGACCGAGTAGAGGGGCTATTCACTGTTCCTGCCGGGACTGAGAGCCTGGGTTCTGAGCCCAACACCTTCGCTCTATTCACGCTATCAGTAAAGAACATCGGAAACGGCCCAACTGAGTACAGCATTTCTTGCGAGACATCCGATCGCTGGATTGTTCATATCGGAAGTAGCCAAACTTCTCAAATCACTATCGGACCACTCAGCAGGCTACAATTCGTCCCATTACAGATCCGCGTCAAGGTTCCTCCAGCCTCTTCTGGATTATCCGCCGGAGATACTAACCAAGTTACATGCGTCACTACTTCTGTGAACGATCCCACGCTATTCACAATCGAGACAGCCGAGGTTGAAGTTCTAGAAAGTACAGATTTCTCAACTCAGATTTCTGATTCAAATGGCCTGGATTTTGGTCCGGTGGCTATTTCAGAATCTAGAGCCGTTCTGAATGGCGAAACCGTCACCACGATCTTATCTATATCCAACCGCGGAAATATTCCACTTGATTTCCAAGTTCGAGCCCTATCCTCAAGCAATACATGGCCAATACAAGTATATCTTTTCGATGAAGAACCTCCTTCGGGCGAAGAAACAAACACCCAATTATTAGTACAACCCGGCGATGAGTACAGAGTGATAATTCGCACGATAGTTCCACTTGCAGCAGAGAAGGGCGATAGAAATACGATCACAGTAAAGACCACATTGGGCGACACAATAGTGACCAATGCAACAGTATTGGAAGTAAAGGAAATAACCACTCTGGATGTCCAAAGCGAAGCGGGATTCTCAATAGCGCTTGGGCGTGATGGCAACTCGGATATCTTCCTGCACAATTCAGGCAACGTGCCACTACTAATCGACCTCACAATGGGTACCCTTCCAGAAGGATGGTCTGGTGGATTCTTGACAGGAAAAACATTCACAATGGACATGAATAGGGACTCTATAATCACCATCGGACTCCAACTCCCCGGTGGAACCTCGGTTGGCACCCTGTCACAGAGGGTGCCCGTAATAATCGAATCAACATCTCCCAGTTTATCCAAGGAAACAATCACTGTAGAGCTGGAAGTTTCAGTTCTTCCATCTATTTGGATAGATTTACAGTCCAACCTCAATAACTTGCAAGGAGTTTCCGAGGGAGAAGAGTCGACATTCAATTTGGAAGTTCAGAATCTGGGGAACTCTCCTTCCGGAGTATGGCTAGATAACGAAGACTTGGATGGGTGGGAAATCTCATTCGAACCATCCGTGATAGAAGAACTAAGTTCTGGCGAAAGTTCAGAAATTACTGTCACCGTCATGCCAAGAAAATCTGCTGAGGACGGGCTAAATCAGTTACACATCTTTGCAAACTCAACATCCATAGATGGCCAAGTTATGGTTACTGAGTCTTCATTGACTATCGACATCAGTAAGATTAAGTCATCTAATAATGGTGGAATAAGTGGATTTTTCGAAGCTTTGGGACTTCCCGCGTGGACAATTGTCATATTCTTCTTCGCCGCTCTCGGCGGTGTAATTTCGGTTGGCATTAGGGCAAGACAAGAGTTCATGCCCGTTGGCTCCGAAGAGGACCTGATTCCACGTGGATCGGCTCTACAGGCAGGAACCAAGGCAGAGCGGAGGGCAGCAGCACTGGACACATCAACTACGGGCGATGTGGTAACCGGGGAGGTCTCAAAAACTGAGATTGATGACGCCCTTCAGTCCACAGTCCCTACCCTGCCCACTCACCAAGTCCCAGAGGGCGCACTGCCCCTGCCACTCACCGGACTCCCGGATGGATGGACCATGGACCAATGGGTGGCATACGGTCATCTTTGGTGGGAGCAGAACGGTCCCTAGAGCGGTTCATTTTTCCGTATCCCCCCAGCCCCACGCCCATGAGGGGCTCAATTGTGTTATTCGGTCCGCCCGGAGCCGGCAAGGGAACACAGGCTGAAATAATCGTGGAGATGACGGGAAAACCACAGATTTCGACTGGCGATATGCTACGTTCTGCTGTTTCCCAAGGGTCAGAACTCGGCTTGGAAGCAAAGGGGTACATGGAATCAGGACTACTTGTCCCCGACCAGGTGATCATCGGTCTGATTGAAGATAGGTTGAGGGAGCCAGATGCATCAGATGGAGTTCTCTTCGACGGATTCCCAAGAACAATCCCACAAGCGGAAGCTCTCTCTGGAATAACCGAAGTTTCTGCTGTGATATCAATAGAAGTCCCAGATGAAGACATCATCAATAGAATCGTTGGAAGGAGGATGGATCCTGAAACGGGGGAAATCTATCACATCTCATTCAAACCCCCACCTCCCGAATTAGCCAATAGACTCGTTCAGAGAAAGGACGACAATGAAGACACAGTCCGAATGCGCCTATCTGCCTATCACGAACAGACGAAGCCCCTTGGAGATTGGTATAGCAATATGGGGATTCTTTCCAAGGTAGACGGGACAGGGCCAATTCAGGAAGTAAGCCAATCTGTCGCAGAAGCAATAAGAAGCCTATGAGGTAAACAATGGCGGGAAGAGGTAGGCGTTCTAGGAGGCGTAAGTCGGATAGAAAGGACGAGGCAGAATCAGCAATCCGGCACCTCTCCGATGTACTCGATAGGAATCTTGGAGGGCATGCTCAGATTGCAGATAACGCCGCAAGACAAATTATCGCTATCGGAAAGAAGCACGGAGTTAGACCAACATCGGAAATAAAAAGAATGATTTGCCGAAGTTGCAAGAAATCCCTTTCACCAAGTCTAAGTTCAAGAGTCAGAATATCTTCGAAGAAGGTAATTACAACATGTCTAGAATGTGGAAGGAAGGCAATCCAAGGTCCCGATTTCAGAGGTTAAAAAAATGAGTTCAGACATCCCTAGGAGAATAAAAAATATGGCCAAGAGTCAGGAACTGGAAGTTTCTGTAAGGATTGGCAGGGCTGGGATATCCGAGTCGTTAGTCTCTGAGATGTCAGATCAGCTTTCACGAAATCATCTGGTCAAGGTCAAGGCGAACAAAGGAACTACCTCAGATAGGAAACAGAGAGTCTCATTGTTTTATGAGGTAGCAGAATTAACCAACTCCAATATTGTTTTCCAGAGGGGAAATGTTGCTGTGTTTTGGTCTGGTAAGTAACCCAATCGGTAATTTTCGATAATCTGCAATAGTCACATATTTAGAGACAACATTTGTCCCACCGATTAATGGTCACTGAAGCCCAAGTAGTATTGGCAATTTTCATACTATCATTTGCTCTGATTCTATTAGAGGTTGTTCACAGAACTATAGCCGCCTGGTTCGGCTCCGTCCTGATGTTGCTTTACGGTCACTACTCGGGAGTCTTCCACCTCCACGAGGAGTACAAACCGGATAGTATGGGGGTGGCTATTCTCGAAAAGACGTACACACTAGAGCACACCATGATTGGTTGGATAGAATGGGAAGTAATCGGGCTTCTACTTGGGATGATGATATTCGCTTCAATTCTGGAACTATGCGGATTCTTCGAGTATGTCGCGATTAAGGCCTCAAAG
>MDTC01119752.1_pt1 | contig 49186 bp, 51 predicted proteins | sample 811181 | NCBI WGS metagenome assembly MDTC01 (sample SAMN05326644, study PRJNA326480) | marine metagenome | isolation source: seawater | place: Pacific Ocean: North | collected 2011 | reverse complement strand
TACTGAAAATCTTAATTTGTTAAGGCCAGATTTTGTTATTCATGGTGATGACTGGAAGAGAGGAATTCAATCAAGCACAAGAAAAAAAGTTATCAATCAAATAAAAAAATGGAAGGGAAAATTAATAGAGATTCCATTTACAAAAAACATATCTTCGGAAACACTAAAAAAGAAAATAATATCTACAGGCACTACACCAGAAATCAGAATGTCAAAACTAAGAAGATTGATAGACGCAAAAGATATATCGAGATTTTTAGAGTCACACAATGCTTTAAGTGGATTAATTATAGAAAACTTACAACTTGTTAAAAAAAACAATTTTTTTGAATTTGATGGAATGTGGTCTTCAAGTTTAACAGACTCTACTTCAAGAGGAAAGCCTGATAATCAATCAGTTGATATTTCAACTAGATTAAACGGTTTAAATGAAATTCTTGATGTCACAACTAAGCCAGTAATTTTTGATGCTGATAACGGTGGAAGAACTGAGCACTTTAGTTATACAGTAAAATCACTAGAAAGATCTGGAGTTTCAGCTGTGATAATTGAAGACAAGGTTGGATTAAAAAAAAATTCATTATTTAAAAATCAAAAAGGAGCACAGCAAGATAGTGTAGCTAAGTTTTGTAATAAAATAAGAATAGGTACTAAATCTAAAATCACAGATGATTTTATGATCATTGCTAGGATTGAAAGTTTTATTCTAGGCAAATCTTTATCTGATGCTCTTAAAAGAGCTGATGCTTATTCAAAAGCTGGAGCAGATGCTATATTGATACATAGTAAAGAAAATTCACCCAAGCAAATTTTTACATTTGCCAAACAATTTAAGAAAAGTAAGTTTTATAAACCAATGGTTGCGGTCCCATCTACCTACTCAAAAACTACTGAAAAACAGCTGATTAATCATGGTTTTAAAATAGTCATATATGCAAATCACATGTTAAGGGCCGCTTACCCAGCAATGTTAGATGCAGCAAAAAATATTCTTAAACATCAAAGATCATCACCAATAGAAAAAAAAATAACGCCTATTAAAGAAATACTTACACTAATCAGCTAAAATGATTTTTGCAGAAGATTTAATTCAAACAATTAAAAAAAATAAAATCAACTTCTTTACTGGAGTTCCAGACAGCATATTAAAAAAACTATCTATGCATTTAGATAAAAAAGATAAACGAAACCATATTATGTCGACTAATGAAGGAAGTTCAATTGCACTTGCTACAGGCTATCATTTATCAACAAAAAAAATACCTGCAGTCTATTTGCAAAACTCAGGACTCGGAAACGCGATAAACCCGCTAATATCTGTTACCCATCAAAAAGTATATTCTATTCCAATGCTATTAATTATTGGATGGAGAGGAGCACCAAAATATCCTGATGAACCCCAACATGAAGCTCAAGGTAAAATAACAAAAAAAATGTTATCTCTTTTAGGAATTAATCATTGTGTACTGAGAAACAAGAATGACTTGAAAAAAATTTCGAAATTAATTATTTCAGCAAAAAAAAACAATAAGCCTGTTGCTTGTTTAATTGAAAAAGGACAATTATTATCTAAATACAATAAAAAATCATTAAAAAAAAATAAGAATTATTTCTTAAGGTCATACGCTATTGAAAAAATATTAGAGAATATTAAACCCAAAACTCATGTTATTTCTACTACTGGCTATACTTCCCGAGAACTTCATCAAATAAGAAAAGATAAAAATATAAAAAATGGTAAAGATTTTTATATGGTTGGAGGTATGGGGCATACTTCAATGATTGGTTTAACAAGTTCTATTTTTAGTAATAATGAAATATTATGTTTAGATGGAGATGGAGCAGTATTAATGCATTTGGGTGCGCTTGCTTTAAATGGTCATTTTGCTAATAAAAATTTTAAACATATTATTTTTAATAATTCCGCACATGAGTCAGTAGGTGGTCAAAAAACGCTCGGTGATAAAATAAATTTTCACAAATTATCCCTTGGATTTAATTACAAAAATTATTATTCAGCTAATTCTAAAAAAACTTTCAACAAAAAATTAAAATTTTTTTTAAATTCTAATGGACCAAGTTTATTTGAAATCAAAGTAGATCTAGGTAGTCTTAAAAATCTATCAAGGCCTAAAAATTTAACTCAAGTTAAGAATAACTTTAAAAAATAGATTATAAAATGAGAGATTTTGAAAAATATTTGATAAATAAAAAAATAAAAAGAATATTTATTCTCACTGGCAAAAATTCATATTTTAAATCAAAAGCAGATAAAATTTTAAAAAATTGTATTAAAGACAAAGAAATTCAACTTTATTTTAAAGAATCTTATTATCCAGAAATTACAGAATTAAAAAAAATTATAAGAAGTTTAAAGAAGTTCAATCCAGATTTAATCTTAGCAGTTGGCGGGGGTTCAGTCTTAGATTATGCAAAAATGGCGAATGTGCTAAAACTAAACGACAACCTAAATCGTGATATAGTAAACTCAAATTATAAAGTTCATAAAAAATTCTTTAAACTTCTCGCTATACCAACGACTGCTGGATCTGGCGCTGAGGTTACAGCCAATTCTGTTATTTACGTAAATAAAAAAAAATATTCAATTGAGCATGAAGAGCTAAAACCAGATTATTTTTTCATAATTCCAGAGTTAATTATAACTGCAAATAAAAATATTAAATCATCTGCGGGCTTTGATGCTATATCTCAGTCTTTAGAGTCCTTAATATCTGTTAGGTCAAATTCTAAAAGTATCCTTTTTGCCAAGCAATCTCTTATGCTCTCGTTTAAGAATTATCTTTCTTATATTAATAAGCCAACTATTAATAATACTTTTAACATGGCATTAGCAGCAAATTTATCTGGCAAGGCTATCAGTATAACTAAAACAACAGCACCCCATGCATTATCCTATCCTTTTACAGCTCATTTTAATATCAGTCATGGCCATGCGGTATCTCTAACATTAAATGATTTTATGAAATTTAATTATCAAAACCACGAAAAGTCTAATACTAATTTTGATTTAAAAAAGAGGTTTGAATTGATATTTAAAGTAGCAAAAGTTAAAGACATAAATGAGTTGGATAAATTTATTGCACATATTAAAAAAAAGGCAAGATTAGAAAACAATTTTAAAAAATTAGGAATAAACATTAATAATGACTACTCACGAATTGTTTCTGGCGTAAACTTATTAAGATTAAAGAACAATCCAGTAAAAATTGAACAACAAGATTTAAAGAAAATACTATTTGATATTAGCTGATAATATGAAATTAAAAAAAAAAAAAGGAATTTTATTTTGGGTCACTGGTTTGCCAGGATCAGGAAAAACTGCTGTGGCTACAAAAATAAAAAACGATATACAAAAATTATATGGACCTACAATTGTTGTAAGTGGAGACAACCTAAGAAAAATATTTGGATTTAATAAATATACTTCACAAGAAAGAATTACATTGTCAAGAAAGTTTAATAACTTTGCTAAATTTATCACTAATAGAAAAATAAATTTAATTTTTGCAGTTGTTGGTATGATAGACTCAGCAAGAATTTGGAATAGAACAAATATTGACAATTATGTAGAGATTTATATAAAAACAAATATTAAAAAGATTATCAGTTTTAAGAAAAAAAAAATCTATTTTTCAAAAAATAAAAAAAATATTGTTGGTATTGACATAAGGCCTCAGTTTCCAAAAAAACCAGATATAATTGTTTTGAATGACTTTAAAAAAAGCGTTACTGATCTTAAAAATGAAATTTTAGCTAAAATAAAAAAAATATGAAAAAAATTTATTTTGATATTAAAGAATTAAAAAAAATTACTTCTAAATTAAAAAAAAAGAAAAAAATAGTCCTTTGTCATGGTGTATTCGACCTGTTGCACATTGGGCACATAAAACATTTTCAAGAGGCCAAGAAACATGGACAGTTATTAATTGTTTCTGTAACTCCAGATAGATATGTAAATAAAGGACCTTTGAAACCAGCGTTTACAGAGAAACTAAGGCTAGAGTCAATTGCAGCAATAGGTATTGTGGATTTTGTCTATTTAAATGACGCGAAATCTTCAGTAAAAGTGATAGAAAAAATCAAACCAAATATTTATTGTAAAGGTATTGAATATAAAAATTTTAAAGAGGATATATCTGGACTAATTAAAGAAGAAGTTTCTGCTGTTAAAAAAATAAATGCAAAAATAATTTATACAAAAGATATTACTTTTAGCTCTAGCAAACTAATTAATCAAAACAGTAATTTTGGAGCTCAACATAATACTAATATTGGAAATATTAAAAAAAATTATAGTTTTAAAAAAATAAAAGATGTAATTGAAAAATTTAAATCAAACAAAATATTAATAATAGGTGAAACAATAATTGATCAATATGTTTTTTGTGAAGCTTTAGGAAAATCTGGTAAAGAGCCAGTTCTTGTTTTAAGAGACGTGCAAACAGAAGAATATCTTGGGGGAGCCGCTGTAATATCTAGACACCTATCTAATTTCTGTAACAAAATTTCTGTGTTATCTATGGTTGGTGAAAAGGGAGAGTATTTAAAAAAAATTAAAAAAGAATTACCAAAAAATGTAAATTTTAGATACATCAAAAAAAAAAATTCTCCAACTATTTTAAAGAGAAGATTTTTAGACAAAGTTGGAAACCATAAGGTTTTAGGTGTTTATAAAATTAATGATGATATACTTGAAAAAAATGAAGAGAGAAATTTTAATAAAATTTTAACTAATTTATTACCAAAGTTTGACCTAGTAATTGTTTCTGACTATGGACATGGCCTAATTTCAAAGAATAGCGCTAAAATAATTTGCAAATTGTCTAAATATTTGGCTTTAAATGCGCAGGTTAATGCTGCCAACGTAGGTTACCACAGCCTTAGAAACTACAAGAATGTAGACTCTGTAATAATCAATTCAACCGAATTAAGACAAAATCTTAGAGATAAAAATGAAAAGTTGGAAGTTTTAATGAAAAAATTTGCTAAGAATCAAAACATTAAGAAGTTAGTAGTCACTAGAGGTGACCAAGGATCAATTCTCTACTCTACCAAGGAAAAAAAATTAACTTATTGCTCACCTTATGCAACAAAAGCAGTGGATAAAATAGGGGCTGGTGACGCAATGTTGAGTTTAATGTCTTTGTGTTTACAAGCTAAATTAAATAATGATTTTTCATTACTTTTTGGTTCATTAGCGGCCGCTCAATCAGTAGAAAGCATTGGTAATCAGCACTCAATTAACAAAAGTTCAATACTAAAATCATTAGAAAATATGCTCAAATAATGAAAAAAAAATTTTTAGTACTAGGTAGCAACTCGTTTTCAGGCTCAAGTTTTATAAACTTCTTACTTAAAAAAAATTATAAAGTTTTAGGAACTAGCAGGTCAAAAGAATACGATAAAGCATATTTACCATATAAAAATTCAAAAAATATTAAAAATTTTAAATTTTTACGAATAGATATTAATAAGGATATAAAAAAATTAGTTAAAATAGTAAAAAAAATAAGACCCGACTATATTGTAAACTATATGGCTCAAGGAATGGTAGGCGAGAGCTGGATTACTCCAGAAGATTGGTACAAGACTAATGTTGTTTCACAAGTGATTTTATATAAAGAACTTTCTAAGTTAAAATTTATTAAAAAATTTATTCATGTTACAACACCAGAGGTCTATGGAAATACAGATCAGGCTATTAAAGAAAATTTTGATTTTAATCCAAGTACCCCCTATGCAATTTCAAGAGCCGCCACAGATCAACATTTAAAAAAACATTTTGACAACTTTAAGTTACCAGTGATTTTTACTAGAACAGCTAATGTTTACGGACCTCACCAACAATTATATAGAATAGTCCCAAAAGCTCTTTTATTTAGTAAATTACAAAAAAAAATTCAGCTACATGGAGGAGGCTTATCTAAAAGATCATTTATATTTATTGACGACGCTTCAGAAGCTACTTATCTTATTTGTCTTAAAGGAGTAAGAGGTGAAACTTACCACATTTCTACAAATAAAATTATTTCAATAAAAGAAATAGTTAAAAAAATATCTATTGTAAATAATGTAAAATTTTCAAAATTAGTTAATATTTCAAAAGAAAGAATAGGCAAAGATAATTATTACAAACTAAATTCATCAAAAATTAGAAAACATTTGAACTGGAAGCCTAAAGTAAGTCTTGATTTAGGTATAAAAAAAACTTCAAATTGGATCGATAATAATCTCTCTTTTTTGAAAAAGCAAAAAACTAACTATTTGCACAAAAGATAATGCATATATTAATTACAGGTGGTTGTGGATACACTGGTACCGTTTTAACAAAAAATTTATTGGACAACGGCTGCAAAGTAACAATAATTGATATTCAGTGGTTTGGAAATTTTTTAAAAAAAAATAAGAATTTAAAAATAATTAAAACTGATATTAGGCACATTAAAGAAAGTTATTTTAAAGGAGTAGATGCTGTTGTTCACCTAGCTAATATTGCAAATGATCCAAGTGTAGAATTAAATCCTCAACTTTCATGGGAAGTAAATGTTTTAGCTACTAAAAAATTAATTGAATATTCAATTAACAAAAATGTTAAACAATTTATATTCGCAAGTTCTGGAAGTGTTTATGGCGTAAAAAAGGAAAAACATGTCACAGAAAATTTAGATTTAGTTCCAATATCTACTTATAATAAAACTAAAATGATAGCGGAGAGAGTGCTCAAGAGTTACGAAAGTGAAATAAAATTTCACTCTATTAGACCGGCAACAGTTTGTGGCTATTCTCCTAGAATGAGGTTTGATGTAAGTGTAAATATGTTCGTTTTACAAGCTCTCAAAGATAAGAAATTGAACATTTTAGGTGGGCAACAAATTAGACCAAATATTCATATTCAAGATTTATCAAATATTTATACTCATTTTATAGAAAATAGAAAAAATATTAAATCTGGTTTTTATAACGCTGGATTTGAAAACTTAAAAATAATTGATATTGCAAAACTAGTTCAAAAATTTATTCCTTCTAAAATTATAATTAAAAAAAATAATAATGATCCTAGATCGTATAGGCAAAATTCAGATAAGATTCTCAAAACAGGCTTTAAGAGAAAGCACTCTGTTGAAGAAGCGATTCAAGAAATTAAATCAATGTTTGAAGGAAAAAAAATAAAAGTAAACGCAACAAACTTTACAGTGAAATGGATGAAAAAATTAAAAATTAATTAATATGAAAAATAAAAAACAAAAAAAATGTGTTTGTGGAAAATATATAAAACCAACAAAAAAAAACTCGATTTTATTCAAGTCTCTTCCAAAAACTGAGATTTTAACAAATAGATATACTCAATCAAAAAATTACTACTTTGATCAAAAAGTGATTTTTTGTTCTTTATGTGAACACCTATTTATAAATAATGTAATAGATCCAAGTTTAATTTATAATCAAAAATATTTAACTGCCTCAACCAAGAGTTTTTCTGGTAAATTTGCAAATGACATTTTCATAGACTTCATAAATAATTCACCAATACCAAGAAAGTTTAAAAATATTATTGAAATAGGTTCTAATGATTTATACTTATTAAAAAAATTCTACAATAAATCTGAAAATATAACCGCAATAGATCCAGTTATAAAAAAAGATAAAAATTATAATAAAATAAAAACTATTAAGAAGTTCTTTTTAGAAATACAAGCATCAAGTTTTGACAAGAATATAGATCTAATTATAAGTAGTCATACGTTAGAGCATGCCGAGAATCCAAAAAATTTTATTGAGAAAGTTTTAAAGATGTCAAACAACAAAACTGATATTTTTTTTCAATTTCCTTCAGCAGAATATCTCTTAAATACTGTTAGTATTGATCAAATTCATCATCAACACCTTAATTATTTTTCAATTAAGTCTTTTGAAAAAATATTAAATTCTGTAGGCGGAAAAATTTTGAACTTTGAGTACAGCAAATATCATTACGGCGCTCTCATGGTTCATTTTTGCTTAAAATCCTCTAAAAAAAAACAAATTAAAAAATTTGATAATAAAATTAAATTAGTTAATTATAACTTAAAAAAAACCTATAAAATGTTTAAAGATCATATAGAGATTTGTACAAAAAGAATTGAGGGATGCTTAAAATCAAAAAAAGATTTTTATGTAATAGGAGCTGGATATATGTCACCTATAATTGATTATCACATGAATGGAATATTTAAAAAAGCAAAATTTATTTTAGATGATGATAAAGAAAAAATAGGAAAATATTTTGGAGGTATAAATGTAAAAATTTCCAAATTAAGAAACGTTAGTTTAGAAAATGCAGTATGCCTAATTGCACCAGTAGCATCAGTTATAGTAACTAGGAAATTATTTAATATGTTAACAAAAAGAAATGCAGATACAATAATTGTGCCTAAAATTAATTTTTAAGTGCTCTATAAGTATAAAAAAATAAAAGGAAATATATAAATGGAAATTGATTTTATTACGAACCATCACAAAAAAACAAAAAGAAACTATTTAGAGAGAGTAAATAAAATAAATAAAGCTGAGGCTGCAATCAAAGCCAAAAAATGGGATTTTGATTACTGGGATGGCTCGAGAGATGTAAATTATGGTGGTTATCATTACGACGGCCGTTGGGAACCGATAGCGAAAAAAATGATAGAACATTATAATTTAAAACCTAATTCAAAAATTTTAGACGTAGGTTGTGGTAAAGGTTTTTTGTTATATGAATTTAAAAAATTATTACCAAATTGTGAAATACAAGGTTTAGATATTTCTAATTACGCGATTGAAAATGCCAAGGAAGAAGTAAAAAAAAACCTTACTATAGGACATGCAAAAAAACTTCCTTATAAAGATAATTATTTTGATTTTGTATTCTCATTAAATACTTTACACAACCTATATAGCTATGAACTAAAGCCAGCACTTGTTGAAATTGAGAGAGTGAGTAAAAAAGATAAATATATTTGTGTAGAGTCTTATAGGAATGAGCATGAAAAAGTTAATTTATTGTATTGGCAAGTTACTTGTGAATGTTTTTTCACACCAGAAGAGTGGAAATGGTGGTTTCAAGAATCTAGTTATACAGGTGATCACTCTTTTATTTATTTTGAATGACTTTAAAAATAAAAAGAACAAAAGCGGCCATACTTGTTAAGCAAAAAACACCTTTGGTATTGGACTATATTACTTTACCAAATAGATTATTTACGGGCCAAGTTCTAGTAAAAATTAAATATTCTGGAATTTGTGGTTCTCAGCTTGGAGAGATAGAAGGTGTTAAAGGTAAAGATAAATATCTACCACACTTGTTAGGGCATGAAGCTACAGGCGAAGTAATAGATTATCATAATAGTGTAAAAAAAATTAATAAAGGCGATGCAGTTTTATTACATTGGATGCCAGGCTCAGGTCTTTCTTCCTCAGGACCGGTTTATAAATGGAAAAACAGAAACGTTAATGCTGGCACGGTAACTACATTTAATACTTATTCAATAGTGTCAGAAAATAAAATTACTAAAATTCCTACAAATTCAAAAGATGAAAAAGAAACTTTACTGCTCGGTTGCACAGCTAGTACAGCTATTGGCGCAGTAGAAAAACTAGCTAAACTAAAAAAAGGTCAGTCCATTGCTGTAGTTGGATGTGGAGCGATTGGTCTACCTTTGATTAAGGCCGCCAAAATACTTGGAGCTAAGAATATTATTGCCATCGATTTAAGTGCCGCCAAACTAAAGTTCGCTAAAAAATTTGGCGCTAATTTTCTTATTAACTCTTCACAAACTGGATTTAAGGAAAAAATATTAAAAAAATTTCCTAAGAAATTAGATCATTTTTTTGAATGTACCGGCAATATAAATGTAATTTCAAATGCTTACGAATGCCTAAAAGCTAATGGTAACCAAATTTTAATTGGTGTTCCGCCATTTAATAAAAAAGCTCAATTTTACACTTTGGATATTAATCTTGGAAAAAATTTGATCGGATGTAAGGGAGGAAATTTTAACCCTATTAAAGATTTAAAAAGATATATGAGTTTTATTAAAAAAAAAAGTTTTATGGCAAAATCACTGATAACTAATGAAGTAGACTTAAAAGATATCAACGATGTTTTTTCTGATATGAAGAAAAATAAAATCAAAGGAAAATGCATAATAAATCTCAATCAAGAATAATTATAATCGGCGGATCTGGATTAATTGGATCTAATCTTGAAAAAACTCTAAGCAGAGAGAAATTTCAAGTTGTCTCTACTTATAATAAAAATTATTTAAGTGGCATGATTAAATTTGATATTGTTAAAGATAACATTAACGACGCAATTATAGATATAAAGGAAAATGATATTATTATAATTCTATCTGCCTATAGTAATCCTGGATGGATAGCTAAAAATCAAGAAAAAGCTCATGAGTTAAATGTTACAGCTACAAAAAAATTGATTGACGATCTTAAACTTAAAGGGTGCAAGATTTGTTTCATGTCATCAGTTGAAATATTTGATGGAGAGGAAGACTATATTACTGAAACATCCATTCCTAATCCGCTAAATACTTACGGAAAAACTAAATTTTTAATTGAAAAATATTTAAAAGAAAATTGCAATAATTTTCAAATTTTTAGAACAGGTTGGAATGTGGGAATTGATAAAAGTAGTAGATGCGTAGTTACATTGACTTATGAAACCCTTTTAAAGCCTAATGCAAAAATGGCTGAAGATAATACATTCACAGTCACGCACGTTGAAGATCTTGCCAGCAATTTAGTCAAATTTTTATTTAAAAAAGATAAAATTGTTCACCTCAGTTCACAGCAAATAATTTCTAGAACGCAACTGGCAAATTTAATTATAAAAATAAGTAAAAATAAAAAAAAAATGGGCTATAGTACTACAAGTTTTTCTCAAATACCTTACAGTGAAAAAAGATCAAGAAAAAACAATTTAAACTCTATTATAATGAATTCAGAAGATATATCAAAATTTAGATCCGCTGAAACAACGATTAAAGAAAAAATAAAATTTTTAGATAATATTAATTTTTCCTAAAATTACTTTAAAATGAAAAATAAATACTTTATACAAAACAAAAAAGACCTAGTTGTTCTGAGCAAAAAAGTGATTGTTGAAATAAAAGGTATGGCTCTAAAAAATAAAAAAAAAAGAGCAAGAATTTGTTTGCACAAAAGCACAAAAGATAAAACCAATGAAATGATAATTGCTTTACATAAAAAAAGTTTTATAGCTCCACATATTCATCCAAATAAAAAAAGTGAGTCTTACTTTATTCTAGAAGGAGCAATGCATGTTTATATCTTTGATAGAATGGGTAAAGTTAAACAAATTGTAAAAATGGGAACTATAAATTCGGGTAAAAAATTCTATTATAGAATGTGCAGAGGATTTTTTCATATGCCTATAGCTGTTTCTAAATGGTGCGTTTATCATGAAGTCTATTCTGGACCATTTGTTAAGGAAAAAGATGTATTTTATCCAGATTGGGCTCCTGATGAAAGCAACAATTTAAAAAAAAATCTTTTTTTAAAAAAAAATAAAGTTTAAAAGCTAATTTGAAAAGTATAATGAAATTAAAAAACTTAAAAAAAATTGCAAATCAAATTAGATTAAATACGGTAGAAATTATTCACAAGACCAAAACATCACACTTAGGCTCTTCGCTTTCGTGTGTCGAAATTTTAGTATCAATTTACTTTTCGTCTTTTGGTTTGGGCAAAAATATAAATAACAAAAGAAATCTAAAAAATACTTTTATTTTAAGTAAAGGCCATGCTGCACCGGTTTTTTACAGCGTGCTTGAAAATAAAAATTACATTTCTAAAAAAACATTTGATTCATATTCAAAACCTGGAAGCTATTTAGAAGAGCATCCAAACATAAAAATTAATGGAGTTTTAGTTTCTTCAGGATCCCTTGGGCATGGCCTCTCCTATGCCGGCGGTTTAGCCTTAGCCGATAAGATTAATAAAAAAAAATATAAGCATATGGTTTTGATGAGCGATGGAGAATGCAATGAAGGAAGTGTATGGGAAGCTGCAATGTTCATAACCGGAAAAAAACTTAAAAATATTATTACATTTATTGATTGTAATAAATGGCAAGCAACAGAAAGATCAGCAGATGTTTTGAAATTTGAACCTATTAGAGATAAATGGAAATCTTTCGGGTGGAAAACTTATGAAATTGATGGCCATAATTTTCATTCTATTGAGAATGTTCTTAAAAAGTTTAGAAAAAATCCAGTTCCAACCGCTGTGATTTGTAGAACAACTAAAGGGAAAGGAGTTTCGTTTATGGAAGATAATAACCTATGGCATTACAGGGCACCTAATAAAGCTGAGTTTTTGTTAGCAAAAAAGGAATTGAAAGTTAAAATATGAGAAATACTTTCGTAAAAGAAATTACTAATCTTGCTGAAAAAAATAAAAAAATAGTAATCTTGGCTGGGGATATTGGATATAAACTATTTGATAATTTTAATAAAAAATTTCCAAACAGATTTTATAATTGTGGCGTGGCTGAAGCCAATATGACGACAGTCGCAGCGGGTTTGGCTTTGAAGGGATTTATACCAATTACTTATACTATTGCTACTTTTAACGTTTATAAAACAGTTGAACAAATTAAAATTGATCTTTGTTACCCAAATTTGGGTTCATTAATAGTAGGTGTTGGCTCTGGCCTGGGATACGCAGACCTTGGTTCAACTCACCATTCAACAGAAGATATAGGAGTTTTAAGAAGTATTCCCAATTTAAATATAGTTTGTCCAGCAGACTCAATCGAGCTGAAAGAACTATTACCACAGCTTATAAAAAATAAAAAACCCACATATTTTAGACTAGGAAAAAAAGGCGAGGCCAATCTATATATAAAGACTCCAAAAATCAAAATCGGAAAAGGAAACGTTGTATATAAAGGAAGTAAAATTTGCATTATAGCTACGGGCAATATCATAGTAAACGCGAACGAGGCTGTAAAAAGGTTGAGAAAAAATAAAATTTTCCCTTCACTTATAAGCATGCATACAATAAAACCTTTAGATACGTTATTATTAAAAAAAGTATTTAAAGAATTTAAATATGTTGTTGTTATAGAGGAGCACTCTAGTATTGGGGGTTTATCTTCAGCGATATCTGAGTATTATTTAAACAATCAGTCTAATACTAAATTTTTATCTTTAAATACCGGAAAAAATTTTATAGTAAAATCTGGTAAACAAGAAAGTGCTTTTAAAAAATTAAAAATTTCGCCAGAAGGAATAGAAAAACGAATAATGCAATTTATAAAATGATTATTGATTTAAAAGGAAAAAATGCTCTTATAACGGGTGGCGGGACAGGAATAGGTCGACATACGGCAAAAGCATTAGCAGACGCAGGAGCCCGTATTGCTTTTACATCTCGAAAAAAAAATTCTATTAATGAAACTTTAAAAATTTTGGGTAAAAACAAACATAAAGGTTATCAAATTGATTTATTAAAAAAAGGAAACATTCAAATACTTTATAAAAAATTAAAAAAAGATTTTGGTAAAATTGACATATTAATAAATAACATAGGTCATACACTAAATAAAAAAGATCCTTTTTGTAAAATTGAAGACTGGAAGTCAGTAATGAATTTAAATTTCTTTACCGCTGTTAACATGGTTAATCATTTTATTGGCGATATGAAAAAAAATGATTGGGGAAGAATTATTAATATAACATCAATAGCCGGTTTAGAAATAAGTGGACCATCAACATTTAACGCTTCAAAAGCTGCTTTGACAGCCTACACTAAAAGCGTAGGTAGAGCTTTAGCAATGGAAAAAAGAAATATTGTAATGACAGCGTTTGCACCTGGCGTAATCCCAACAGAAACAGGACACTGGAATAATTCTACGATAGGAACTAAGCACGCTAAACATTACTTAAAGCATAGAACCGCCTTGGGTAGATTCGGTGAAATGAAAGAAATAACCGGTATATTAGTTTTTTTATCTTCAGATCACGCTTCATTTTTTCATAGTTCGATTATTCAGGCTGATGGCGGGCAATCAAAACAATATAGGGCAGATACGTTCCTAAAATAATTAAAAATATATGCTTTATAATAAAGATTTACGAAAAGAAATAGCCTGGATGACATGGCACTCTAAAGAAGGTCATATACCTAGCGCTTATTCAATATTGGATATAATTTCTTTTTTATATGAAGATTTTTTAAAGATTAATTATAAAAAATTAGATTCAGAGGACAGAGATTATTTTGTATTATCCAAAGGCCACGGATGTTCAGCTTTATATGCGGTACTTAAAAAAAAAGGCGTAATTACTCAAAAAGATCTAGAAGACAAAAATAAAGAATATGCAAAACTAGCAACTCATCCAGATAGAACTAAAATTTCTGGCGTAGAAGCATCTACTGGATCACTTGGAAATGGGATAGGTTTTGCACTTGGAGTGGCTCTTGGTTTAAAAATAAAAAATAAAAATAATAAAGTTGTAACTATTATAGGTGATGCAGAATCTAATGAAGGAACTGTATGGGAATGTTCTCTTTTGGCCAGCCATTTAAAATTAGGTAATTTATGTGTTATTCTAGATTACAATAGATCTTGCGATCCAACATTGCCACTTCCAAATCCTAAAAAAAAATGGGAGTCATTCGGTTGGGATGTGAAAGAAATCGACGGACACAACATTGAAGAAATAAAAGATACGATGAATAGTCTAAACTTTTCACATAATTCGAAACCTCACATGATAGTAGCCAACACTGTGAAAGGTAAGGGCGTAAAAGATATGGAAAATAATTACGGAGGTTGGCACAGCAAAGTACCAAATGATGAGGAATTAAATAAAATTTATAAAGATATCGAGAGCTATGAATAATAAAGTCAGAGAAACATTCACAGAAACTATTTATGAAGTTGGAAAAAAAGACAAGGATCTTTGTGTGATAGTTTCAGATATAAGTCATTTTCGCTTACAAAAATTTGCAAAAGAAAACCCTGGCCGATATTATAATTTAGGAGTTTGTGAAAATTCAATAGTTAATGTAGCTGCAGGATTAGCTCATATGGGCTACATACCTGTAGTACATACATTTGCGTCATTTTTAATTGATAAATCTTTTGAACAAATAAAATTAACTTTTGGTTATAATAAGCTTCCAGTAAACCTTATAGCTATCGGATCAGGAATAGAATATTCATTTCATGGAGTAACACATCACAGTTATATAGATAGTCTTCTTGTAAAATCTGTTGAAAATTCCGCTGTTTTTAATCCAGGATCAACCTATGAGTTTGATCAACTTTTCAAAAAAGCTTATAATAATAAAAAAATTAATCTTTTTAGAGCAACAAGTAAGTCTCACGAAATAGATTTAAAAAATTTTGATATAGAGCCAGGAAAGGGAATTAAGTACTGTGAAGGAAGCGATTTAACTATTATTTGTACTGGCTACCATCTTAAAACAGCTGTCGAGTCTATTGAATTTTTAAAAAAAAATAATATCAGTGTAGAAGTAGTTTATCTGCCCACTATAAAACCACTTGATCAAGACATGATTCTAGAAAGCGTTCAAAAAACTTCGAAATTTTTAGTTATGGAGCACCAATCGGAATACGGAGGTTTATATTCTGATATTGCATCAGTTATTTTAAAAAATAAATCTAAGAAAATAATACAAGGGAAAAGCCTTTCGTTAGGTAATAATTTTATTCATGAATATGGTTCTTTTGAGGAACATAATAAAAGACTAAATTTTTCCAACAAAGGCATATTGTCTTTTTATAAAGAAATGATATAAACTTTATATAATCAAATTTTCAATGAAAAAAAAATTAAATTTAAATGGCAATTTTTTGTTTGAAAAAGGATACGAAGTCATAAAAATTCCTACATTCTTAAAAAAAAGTATAACAAAATCAATTATAAAAATGCTTAATGAAAAAATTAAGTGCCATGATAAAAATATAGGTAACATAAAGAAATTAAACAACTTCACAAATCCTGTTTTATCTTTAAATGATGCACAATTTAGAAATGAATTTGGGCACGTGGCAAAAAGATTTCTAGACTTTCAAACATCTCAAAGAATAAATAACTGGGTAAAAAAAAATATTAATAAAAAACTTAATGCGAAGTTTGCCTCACTTGTTTATCCAAGTAAGTACGAAAGGAAAGTAAATAAAAAAATCAAAGCAAAACAATTTGATTGTTATTTTAGATGTGTGAGGCCTAATTTTAATACTGACGTGGGCACACCTCACAGAGATAGTGGTTTTTGGAAAGTACTACCGACTAACGACCAACACAAAGCACCAATAAAATATAAAAAAATTTATAAAATTTGGATACCTATACATGGATGTAATAAAAAAAACTCCCTTCGAATTATCAGTGAGAGCCATAGGGATAAAAATATTAAAACAAAATACATAAAGAAAAATAATAGAAAAAAGCCGTTTATTGAATTAAAGAAAATTAAAAATTTAAAAAAAAGGACAATCCAACCAATATCAAATTTTAATAATGAAGCAATTCTCTTTACAGATAACTCAGTTCATTTTGCACCACCTAACTTAGGTGCAAATAAGTTAAGAATATCAACAGAATTTACAGTCGTTACAGAATAATATTAAATGCTTAAGCTTTATAAGTTAATAGTAATATTAACAAAGAATCCGTCTGAATTTAAACAAGTATTTTATTTTTTAATTCATTTTTTAAACAATAAACGCTTTTTCGTAATGAATTTAGATCGAATAGGTAATTTTCCTAACGATGCAACAACTTATTTTATAAATAATAAATCGCAAAAAAAAAAAGATATTTTAGTTTTTCCAAAAAATTATGAGTCATTCCAAGTTGCAAATCATTTTTTATTAGATGAAATAATACTTAAATTTAAAAATGATAATTTTAAATGTATGAAAAGTGACATAATTTACAAAATCGTAGATATGCAAGCCAGAAAAAACTTTTTATATAAAGGATTCTTTTTTTCAAAAAGTTCAAAATATTTCAATTTTGTTAGAAAAAAAAAATATAGATTTATCAGAGCTCATTACACAGCTGAAAGTATTGGTGAACAAAAAAAAAATTTTTCGTTTTTTAATAAGAGTCAATTTATATCAAGACACAATAATAAAATAAAAAAAATATTCGATAAAATGAATTTTGATACCAATAATTACATTTGTTCTTACACTAGGGACAGCGAGTATTTAAACAAACTGTCACGTATTGATGGAACCGATTATTCTTACCACAATTACAGAGATGATAAATATGAAAAATTGGCTAAAGCTATAAATTATTTAAATAAAAAAAAAATTTCTGCCGTAAGAGTAGGGAATGTAAAAAGAAAAGTTGCAAAAAAATATTTTAATAAAAACCATTATGATTATAAATTTGATTTAAAAAAAGAATATGAAGATTGTTTATTAATTTCTTCATGCAAGTTTTTATTTTGCGATACTTCTGGTATTAGTGCGTTTGCAGATTTGTTTGAAGTACCAATAGCAAAATATAATTGGGTACCGATATTTAATTCTGTTAGAAAAAAAACAATTGTTACACCAATGATATTTAAATCTATAGCAGACAACAAATATATAAATTTTTTTAAAGCTTATGAAGTTTTAAAATCTAACGACGCTATATTTAATAAAAGAAATGTATCATATGATGATTTAGGAATTAAATTAGTACTTAATACAGAAAAAGAAATTCTAGATACTGCTGCTGAAATGAACAATAGAGTGGATAAAAATGATTTTACAAGCTGGAACATACATCAAACCAAATATGAAAGTAAAATGAAAAAAATTGGTTTTTCTAATCCTGGATTGATAAGTAATAATTTTATTAAAAAATATTATTATTTATTTAATTAATTATGAAAATAAAACATCAAAGCAATGCAAAGTATATACCTCTTAAAACTTATAGAAAGAAAAAGGAATTTAAATTCTTATACAAAAAAGACCAACAAAGCTTGTTTGTTAAAATAAGAAGATTAATAGTTTTTAATTTATTAGAGATTATCTTTCCTAGGAATCATAAAAAAATTAAAAAAAAACTTAAAAGTTTTGTTTATACTTGGAGAATAAAGTTAATTGGTAGTAATTTGCCATTATTTAAATTTTTATTTTTAAAAGTTGAAAGTTTATTTTTAAGGTTAGTTTATATAAAGTATTATAAAGTTCCTTATAACCATATTCATTCACTCTATACACTCAAGAAGTTTTTAAAAGTATCGAAAGAACACAACATAAAATATTTTTTAACATCGGGAAGTCTTTTAGGAGTAGCACGAGGACAACAGTGTATTGCTGGAGGGGCTTCGGATGTCGACATAGGAGTCACATTTGAGGAAGTAAAAAAACTTTATTTGTTAGAAGAAAAATTAAAAAAAAAGGGATTAATAGAAATTAAACAGTGGCCCAATAATAAAAAAAAGAAGTTAGATTATATTTCATTTATCTTTTATAAAAGTCATATAGATGTTCAAGTTTATTGGAAAGTTCAAAAAAATAATAAACAAATGTGGATAGGAGATAGACAAAAATCTAAATACATAAATCATACGAGAGGTGTTTCTCTAAAAAGTAATTATTTTAGTAAATTAAAAAAAGTAAAGTTTTACGATTTATTGTTTTTCAGTCCTCGAAAACCTAAAGAATATTTAGATCAAAAATACGGTAAAAACTGGAAAAAATTAGATTATAAAAATCATAATTTTTTCTTAGACTTAAACAAATTAATTTAAAATAAATGAATCTAATTAATAAAGCTATTTCAATTCTCCCAAATAAAATTAAAAAAGAACTATACTTAATAGTTTTTTTATCTTTTTTTGCAATGATACTAGAAACTTTAAGCGTAGGCATAATATTGCCTGCAATTTCTGTATTGTTGAAAAGTGAAAAAAAATTTGACGTAGAAATTTTAAATAATTTAGTCGAGAATGAAAATGCCATTTATTTAACATTTGCAGTAATATTTTTAATTTTTTTGATAAAAAATATATTTCTTATATTTAACTATAAAATGAAAATTAATTTTAATGAAAATATAATAAAATCAATAACTAACAATCTTTTTTATAGATATATCAAACAGGATTATTTATTTTTTATTAAAACAAATACTTCAGAACTCTTGAGAAATACCCGAGCTGAAGTTACATCATTTGCTTTTTATATTGATCAATACACTTTGTTATTCAATGAAGTGGTAGTTTTGTTGGGAATTTTTCTATTAATATTTTTTTTGGACCCTTTGGGCGTAACTATTATAGCCGCTATTTCTTTGTTATTTGGATTTATACTTTATGCATCTACCAGAAATAAAATTAAAAAATTAGGAAAAGAAAGATTAGAGTATGACGGCTATCTTACGAAACATCTATATCAAGGTTTTTTTGCAGCTAAAGAAGTAAAGATATTAAATAGAGAGAATGATCTAATCAAACAAGTTCGAGATAGTTTATTAAAATTTTGTGACGTAAACGCAAACTATAGATTTCTATCAGGCATAGCAAAATACCTTTTTGAAGTTCTAATGGTTTTATGTTTTTTAATTTTAGTGGTTTATATGTCAATAATAGGAAGAGAGCCAAACGAAATTGTTCAATATCTAGCAGTTTTTGCAGTAGCCGCTTTTAGATTTATACCTGCTATACCAAGAATAATTTATTCTATTCAAACAATCTCATATAGAGAAAATTCTGTTAGAGTTTTATTTAAGGAACTGAATAATCAAGAACTTTTAAAAAATCAGAATTTAAACGATGACAATAAACCGAATGAAAAAAATTTAAATTTTAATTCTCATATTAGAATTAAAGATTTAAGCTATACCTACCCAGAAAAAACAAAGAGCACTATATCTAATATTTCATTAGATATTAAAAAAGGAGAATTTGTTGGAATAATAGGAAAAACTGGTAGCGGCAAAAGCACTATAATAAACGTTTTATTAGGCTTACTAGAACCAACAAAAGGGTCGGTGGAAGTGGATGACAATAATATTATAAAAAATATTAAAAAGTGGCAAAAAAAAATTGGCTACGTACCACAGTCTATATATTTAACTGATGAGAATATAAAAAAGAATATAGCTTTTGGTTTAATCGACTCCGAAATAGATGAAAATATGGTTCAAGAGGCAATAAAGAAAGCAAGTTTAGATAAATTTATAGAAAATTTACCTATGGGCCTTAACACACCGGTCGGTGAAAATGGCATACAGGTTTCTGGAGGTCAGCAGCAAAGAATTGCGATTGCTAGAGCGTTGTACCACAATCCAGATATACTAGTGTTTGATGAAGCCACAAGTGCAGTTGATGTAAGTACAGAAAATCAACTTATTAAATCAATAGAGAACTTAAAAAGGGAAAAAACTTTAGTATTTATAACTCATAGACTAGCTTCAATAAAAAATTGTGATAAACTTTTTCTTATTGAAGATGGAAAAATAAAAGCAACAGGGTTACCAAAAGATATTATATCTAAATACGAAATTAATTAAAAATGTACAATTTAGCAAAATACTCAATAATTGATAGTTTACGAATTTTCAAAGTTAAAATAGTAAAAACTATACTCAAGGGTTTACATAAAATTAAACCACAATCTAAACTTATCTCACAATTAAATAACTCTATAAATTTATTAAATAAAGATGGATATGTATACTTGAGAAATTACTATTCTAAAAATGAAATAGAATGCCTAAACAAAATTGCAGAAAATATTTTTCAAGAAAAGTCTGAGGATAAGTTAAAATTAGTAAGGTATGAAAAATATAATCAATCAATCAAAATTAAAAATGTTCAAGCAGCATATACTGATCTTAAATTATTTAGCAAAGATATCTTTTTTATTTTGTTGTCTTTTTTCTTTAATTTAAAGTTAACTACAAATACTTTTATTTTAAATTTAACTACTTCAAAAGAAGATCAATCAGAAATAAAACAAATAGCTGGTCGACCTCATATTGATTATCCTCAAAAAAGTATATTGAAATGTATTATTTTTTTAGAAGACGTACATTTAGAAAACGGACCAACTGCTATAGTTAAAAATTCCAGAATAAATCCTGAGCTAAGAAACTTGTATGCTCATTACAGAGCAAACTCAGGAAAAGAAGATAGTATTAATATTAAAGAATTTTTAGGAGAAAAAAAATATAATAAAATTATAAATTCAGAAACAACACAATACTTAACTGGAAAAAAAGGAGATGTTGTTTTTGTGGACTCATCAAATATTCATTGGGCGAGTAATTTGATTAAAGGTAGTAGAAAAATATTTTGGGTATTTTTCTAGATTATTTAACAAATCATGAAAATCGTAAAAAAAAATAAGATTGAAGAAATTCTATTTACGTTAAAATTAAGTTCAAAAAAATCAATACATAAATTTTTTGAAAAGGTAAGAGACAGAAATGATATATTTGTTTTAAAATGTAAAAATACGGGTGTTTTATTTTTATCAAGAACCAATCATATAGGTATTACAAATTATGAAAAAAAAAAAAAATTTAGATATTTTGGAAATAATAGTAGGAAGCAAGCATTAAAAGAAACTAGTGAAGATACCTTAAGAAGAAAAAAATTTTTTAAAAATAATATTAAAAAAAAAAGTGGCTTGATATTGGAACTGGATCAGGAGGAATTCTTGATGCATTAAAAAATATTTCTTCTAAATGTCACTCTGTTGAACCAAACAAAATAATGAGAGGCAAATTGAAACAAGCTGGATATAAAGTATTTAAATCATCAAAAGAAGCTAACAAAAACTATTACGATGTAATAACAATGTTTCATGTTTTTGAGCATTTAACTGACCCGATAAAAGAGCTTAAGGATGTAAAGAAACTTCTCAAAAAAAATGGAGTTTTAATTATAGAGGTTCCACACGCAAATGATTTTTTAATAAAGAGTCTAAATTTAAAAGAATTTAAAAACTTCACTTTTTGGAGCGAGCATTTGATTTTACATGTTAAAAAATCTCTTAACTGCTTTATTAAATCAGCGGGTTTTAAAATTATGAAAAATGTAAATGTTCAAAGATATTCATTTATCAACCACCTTTATTGGATTCTTAAAAAAAAACCAAAAGGTCACATCGAATGGAAATTATTTAGATTTAAGTTTTTAGAAATAATCTATGAAAAATTTTTATCTTTGATCAATAGAACCGACACTTTAGTCGTATACGCCACAAAAAATAATTAATGCTAATTAATAAATTTAAAAAAGCTCTGAAGGAAAAAAGACTATTTGCGACGTTAAAGAACAAAATTGCTCCCTATGTAATTGGTTTATTAATAATTATTTTTAAAAAAAAAAATAAAATTATTAATATTCATATTGACAATTTATCGGCAGTAGAAAAAAAAGATAAAGATATTCATGAACGAATTTTTCATTCTTTTAAGTTAATGAAGAAAGATCAAGAAAATTGTAATAAAATTTATCAGCCATCATCATTATGGCAGAATCACATTGATAATGATTATAATGAATTAAAAAAATCAACTGATAATAACAATATTGAAAAATTTTCATTTTTTTTATCTAATTTCGGAAATTGGAAAAATTATTTAGGTATTGAAAATCAAATCCTAATTAAAAAATATAATTCAAATATATTATTACGAAATTATTTTAAATATGAAATTATGACGAATCAGATAAATAATTGGAATTTATATTCACGAAACGATAGTTCTTTGCAAGATTTAAATATGCCTCGGCACGGCAACCAAGCAGGAGTATTAATTGAAAATAATTTTTTAACACCTGGAAGTGTTTCAAATTATTTTTATGCAGAAATGATTAATAATTTTTTAACAGGTATAGATAGAAGACAAATAATTGCAGATTTAGGAGGTGGATATGGAAAATTAGCATATTACATACTTAAAAATAAAAAAAATTTTTGTTTTATAGATTTAGATTTACCAGAAACACTTTGCCTTGCAGCGTACTATTTGATGAAAACTTGGCCAGATAAAAAAACATTTTTATATGGTGAGAATTCTTTTGATAAAATTGATTTAGACAAGTTTGATTTTATTTTTTTACCGAATTATGAGATAGAAAAATTAGATAACAATAGTGTAGATATTTTTTTAAATAAAAATAGTCTAGGAGAAATGGATCCAGATTCTTCAAAAAATTATGTGAAGATTATTTCAGAAAAATGCAATTTTTTTTTTCATATGAATCATGAAACTAATAGAAATTATTTTGATAACGGAAAATGTAGCTTAATTAACTCTGAGTACCCAATAAGTAAAGATTTAAATCTAATTCTTCGTCAACCAGATTTAGGTGATTTAATTTATGAAAATAATAAAATAAATTACAACTCAGATATATTTACATATGTTTATAAAAAAAACTAAATGACAAAAAATAAAACTATAATAATTGCTGAAGCTGGAGTAAATCATAACGGTAATATAAAATTAGCCAAAAGGTTAATTGATTCTGCATCAAAAATAGGTGCAGATTATATTAAGTTTCAAACTTTTAAAGCAGAGGATATTGTTACTAAAACAGCTCCTAAAGCAAAATATCAAAAAAAGAATTATGGAAATAAAGACAGCCAATATTTGATGTTAAAAAAATTAGAACTTAGTGAAAAAGATCATATTTTATTAAAAAAACATTGTTTGAAAAAAAAAATTGAATTTCTATCATCATCTTTCGATATAAATAGTTTTAATTTTTTGATGAATATAGGCCAAAAAATTATCAAAATACCTTCTGGCGAGATAAACAATATTCCCTATTTAGAACATATTGGCAAATATAATAAACAAATTATTCTATCAACAGGCATGTCTTTCCTTAACGAAGTAGAAGCGGCGGTTAAAACTTTAATTAAAGCAGGTACTAAAAAAAACAGGATTACAGTTTTACATTGTAATACTGAGTATCCTTCCCCAATGAAAGATTTAAACTTGAAAGCAATGGTTACAATCAAAAATAAACTTAGAGTAAATATTGGTTACTCAGATCATAGCGGAGGAATTATAGCACCCCTTATTGCGGTAGCTTTGGGTGCAAAAGTAATAGAAAAACACTTCACATTAAATAAAAATTTTAAAGGACCAGATCATAAAGCTAGTCTAGATGTTACAGAATTTGAAAGAATGATTAAAGAGATTAGAAACGCTGAAGCTATTTTAGGAAGTGAGATAAAAAAACCGTCAAACAGTGAAAAAAAAAATATTAAGATTGTTAGAAAATCTATTTTTGCTAAAAAAAATATACTAATAGGCGATATTTTTTCCAAAGAAAATATTTGTATTAAAAGACCAGGCAACGGTCTTCAACCAAAGTTTTGGAAAAAAATTTTGGGTAAAAAATCTAAATATAGATTTAAAAAAGATAAGGCCATTAGATTATGAAAAAAAAAATCTGTTTAATAACAACAAATAGAGCTGATTATGGCTTACAAAAAAATCTCATATCAATATTAAGATCATCTAAAAAAATCGATTTTAAAATAATAGCTACAGGCGCACATTTAGAAAAGAAATTTGGATATTCAATCAATGAAATTTTGGAAGATAAAAATAAAGTTAATTTTAAGTTTAGGGAAGTTCCTAAAAAAGATAATTCACTATCAACACTTTTATCTATGAGCGGAAGTTTAAAGAAATTTTCAATAATTTTAAATAAAGCTAAACCAGATACTGTAGTCATCTTGGGGGATAGATATGAAATGCTTTCAGCTGCAATAGCGTGCATGATACAAAATTTTACAATAGCCCATTTATATGGTGGGGAAGTAACAGAAGGTTCTTTTGATAACGAAATAAGAAATGCAATTTCAAAACTAGCGAGCTTGCATTTTGTATCTCACCATAGTCACAAATCGAGACTAATTAATATGGGAGAAAATCCCAAAAATATTTTTGACGTTGGGGGTTTAGGTGCAGAAAATATAAGATCAATGACACTTCATAGTAAAAAAATACTAGAAAAAAAATTTAATATAAATTTAGAAAAAAAAAATATTTTAGTTGCATTTCATCCTGTAACTAAAGAACCATCTAAAACAACAAAATATTTTATGGCATTAGTTTCTGCGACAAAAAAATTTAGAGATATAAATTTTATATTTTCATATCCAAATCCTGATCCTGAAAATAATCAAATTATTGAAATATTAAAAAAAGAAAAAATAAATAAAAATTTTTATATTATTAAATCATTTGGCCAAAAATATTTTTTTTCTTTACTTAATAATATAAATGGCATTATTGGTAATTCTTCAAGTGGTATTTTAGAAGCTCCATCGTTTAAAATTGGAACTTTAAATATTGGAAAAAGACAAGAAGGCAGAATACAATCCAAAAGTATTATTAATTGTTTGCCTGAAACAAAAGCAATAGAACTTGGTATTAAAAAAATTCTATCTAACTCATTTAGTAAAAAATTGAAAAAAGTTAAAAATATTTATTACAAAAAAAATACAGCGATGCAAATAGCTAGAGTTTTAATAAACTCACCTAAAAAAACTAACCAATAATGAATAAAAAATTTATCAGAGTAATACCAAGGCTCGATATAAAAAATGGTATGCTAATTAAAGGTATAAACTTAGAGGGACTGCGAGTTTTAGGAAACCCATATGAATTTGCAAATTACTACTACAAAAATGTAGCTGATGAAATTTGTTATGTTGATAATGTTGCTACTCTGTACGGAACTAATAACCTAAGTAAATTTGTATCACGTACCGCAAAAAATCTATTTATTCCGTTGTCAGTTGGAGGAGGAATTAGATCTCTTAAAGACATAGAAAGAATGCTACTGAATGGCGCTGATAAAGTGATTATAAATTCTGCTGCCATAAATGATAAAAAGTTTATATATGAGGCAGCAAAAACATTCGGGTCCTCCACAATAACCGTTACAATAGAGTCTGTAAAAATTAAAAATAATTATTTTATTTCAAAATCTAACGGTAGAGACCTAGTTGAAAAAGATCCTGTTAAATGGGCTGAATTCTTAGAGGACAATGGTGCTGGAGAAATTTTTTTAACTTCTGTTACTAACGAGGGCTTAAAATTAGGATATGACATAAATATCACAAAAAAAATTTCAAAATGTGTAAATATTCCAGTTATAGCTCATGGTGGGGCAGGTTCTTTTGATGACGTCTTCAAAGTTATCAGCCAAACAAATATATCTGGGGTCTCTATGTCAGGTTTATTGCACTACAATTCTATACACAATATAGAAATAAATGAAAAATTTAAGATTGGCAATTATGAATTTATAAAGGCTGTAAAAAAAATTAAATACAAGAAAAAAAAAATTCACATATTAAAAAGTTTAAAAAAATACCTTAAGTTAAAAGGAGTTAATGTCCGAATTTGATAAAAAAAAAATAAATGTGGGAATTGTTGATTTACAATTGAATAATATTTTTAGTATTGTTCAAGCATCCAAATCTGTGGGGTTTAAAACAACTATAATTAAAAAAAAAACAAAAAAATATAATTTCGATATGATTATAATACCAGGAGTTGGCGCTTTTCCTAAAGCAATGAATTATTTAACAAAAACAGGAATTAAAGAAAGACTTTTAGAATTCTCAACAAAAAAAAAAAGCTTAATTTTCGGAATTTGTTTGGGTATGCAATTATTATTAGATTCGAGCAATGAATTTCAATACACAGAAGGGTTAGGATTAATAAAAGGAAACGTAAAAAAAATTAAAAAAAAAAATGTAATAGTACCTCATACAAATTGGAATAATATTCATTTAACTAAAAAAAAGGATAATTTTTTAAGAAAAGATATATCTAATAAAAAATTATATTTTACCCACTCATATTATTGTGATCCAAGTGATCAAATTGATGTATGTTCTAAATCTAATCATCAAGGCTTTGAGTTTTGTTCATCAATTAAAAAAAAAAATATATTTGGAACACAGTTTCACCCTGAAAAAAGTGGATTAACTGGATTAAAAATACTTAAAGATATTACAAAATTTATATAAATCATGAGTCATAAAACTTACTTCGGACTTCCTAAAAAAGTGATTTTCTGTAAAAAAACACTTATATCTAATCAAAGACCTTCCTCTGAAATTGAGTTTAACCATAATATAAAAACAAAAAAAAAAAACTCTTCATATTGATAAGAATGGAATAAGTGATAGCTGGAAGTATTCGAGAATAAAAGAAAAAATCGACTTCAAAGCAAGAGAAAAAAAATTAATAAAACTTTTAGATAAACATCGTGGCAAACATGGTGAGTTTGATTGTATTGTTCCAGGAAGTGGTGGTAAGGACAGCTGTTTTGCGTCACATATTTTAAAGAATAAATATAAGATGAATCCACTTACAATTACTTGGCCACCTATACTTTATACAGATTATGGTTATAAAAATTTTAAATCTTGGATTAAGACTGACAATTTAACAAACATTACTGCTAAAAGAAATCCAGATGTTACGAGATTTTTAACAAAAAAAGCAATCGAAAATTTATTACATCCTTTTCAGACTTTTATTTTAGGTCAAAAAATATTCGCAACAAAAGTCGCATTAAAATATAAAATACCTTTAATATTCTATGGAGAGAACGAAGCGGAACATGGAAACGCAATAGCTGATAATTCAATTTCTTTGAGAAATAAATCTTATTATACTTTTAAAAACAAAGACAAACTTCATTTATCCGGAATTAAAATAAATGATTTAATAAATGATTATAAGATTTCAAAAAAAGACCTCGATGTTTTCTTGCCTCCAAAAATATCTGATTTAGATCAATTTCCTATTGAGGTTCATTATCTTGGTTATTATCTTAAGTGGACACCGCAAGAATGTTTTTATTATGCAGTTGAAAATTGTGGTTTTAGACCGAGACCATTCAGAACTCAAGGGACCTACAGTAAATATAGCAGTTTAGATGATAAAATAGACGATCTTCACTATTATACTACTTTTATAAAATTTGGAATTGGGAGAGCTACATATGAAGTATCTCAAGAAATTAGAAATAATCACCTAACAGTAGAAGAAGGCAAAAAACTTATCAAAAAATATGATGGAGAATTTCCAGACAGATATTTTAATGAAATTATGAATTATTTGAATATGAAATCAGAAAATTTTTTAAAACTATGTGATAAATTTAGATCACCTCATTTGTGGATAAAAAAGCATAATGGTTGGCAATTGAGACATACAGCGAATAAGGATGGTGTAGATGATTAATTATTTAAATTATAAAATTTTTGAAAAAACCTCTATCTCAAAATCTATTGAAAAAATGGAAAAAAATGAGTTAAAAATTCTATTTGTTATTAATAAAAAAAATAAATTGTTAGGATCAGTTACCGACGGTGACATAAGAAGAGCTTTAATAAAAAAAAAATCTCTCAATTCTAAGATCTACTCTATTTGTAATAAAAAACCTTTTCATTTTATTAAAAATAAAATAAACATGGAAAAAACTTATAAAATTTTTAACGACCGTTTAAATCATATAGAGGCTATACCTGTTGTCCAAGAAAAAGGAAAAAAAATAATTAAAATTATTACACGAAATTATTTAGCCGGCAAAATAAAGAAAAGAGATGATAAGCTCACAAATATTCCAATCTTAATTATTGCTGGAGGAAAAGGAACAAGACTAAATCCATTTTCAAAAGTTTTGCCAAAACCTTTAATACCTATTGATGAAAAACCAGTAATTGACCACATAATCGAAACTTTTACTAAGCATGGTGCAAAATTATTTTTTGTAAGTGTAAATTATAAATCTGCAATTTTAAAAGCATATTTAAATAATAATATTAAAAGAAGAATTAATTTTATAGAAGAAAAAAAACCACTAGGAACTATTGGAAGTTTAAAATTAGTTGAAGGAAAAATTAATAAACCTATTATAATTTCCAATTGTGATATTTTGACCAAATTTGATATATCAAAATTTTATTCGCAACATTTAAGAAAAAAAAACCATTTATCTTTAGTTTTATCTAAAGTTAAACATCAAGTTCCTTACGGGGTATGCAACTTAGATAGTAAAGGCGAGTTTAATAATTTTGAAGAAAAGCCAAACTATAAATTTTTGATAAATATAGGAATGTATATAGTCAATCCAGAAATAATTAAATTTCTTCCAGCAAATAAAAAAGTTAATATGAATGATTTTATTAATTTAATGAAAAAGAAGAATAAGAGAATAGGCATACATTACATCGAAGATAAAAATTGGACTGATATTGGAGAGTGGGCCAAATATGAAACTTCTCAATCATTTTTAAGAAATAAATAGCAAATGTATAAGAATAAAAGGATCTTGGCTTTTATTCCAGCAAGATCTGGTAGCAAAAGACTTCCACAAAAAAATAAAAAACGATTAAAAAATAAGCCATTATTTATGTGGACTATCAATGAGGCAATGAAGTCAAAATATTTAGATAAATTGATTGTATCAACTGATGATAAAGAAATAGGAAATAAAACAAAAAAAATTAAGAGCATTTTAACAGTAAAAAGAAAAAAAGTTTTGGCGAATGATAAAACTCAAGTTGAAAAAGTTGTGCATGATTACTTGTCTAATAATATTTTAAATTACGAGCTTGTATGTGTGCTTCAACCAACTTCGCCGTTAAGAAAAGCTAAAGACATAGACGATGCCATAAAATCTTTAGTAAAAAGCAAACATAGATCTTTAATTTCAGTATGCGGAGTAACGAAAAAAAGTAAATTTATTGTCGGCGTTCAGAATGGACTTATTGAGAAAAAGATAAAAAACAATAATAAATTTAAGTTAAATGGTGCGATTTACTTATCATATATTCATTATTTTATTAAATATAAGACCTTTTTTTCCAATAAAACAATAGCTTTCAAAATGCCTAAATCAAGGTCAATTGACATAGATACCGATAATGATTTTAAGAAAATCGAAAAAATTTTAAATTAATTTGTGAAAAAGAAAATAATTTTTTTATTATATACACCAGTAAATAAATCTATCTATGAGAGATTTGGTTTTGATATATTTTTCAAAAATAATTGGGATGTCGAATGTTGGTTAATGTCTACAAAATTCAATGAATTGTTAGATGAAGATTTATTTTATAAAAAACATAAAAATTTTATCAGATTTAAATCATTTAAAGAATGTCAAAAGCATATTAAAAATTTACCTAGTAAATTCTTTTTTGTAGATGATTGGGATAGAAATATTCTATGCAATATTCTTCAATACAAATTGGTAAAAAAAGGAGGAATTAAAATCGTTTTTAACACTAATATACCCGTTGAATACAACATAAGATTAAAAATTTTTTTAAATCAAAAAAAAACATTGGGTGGGATAATGAACTTATTTTTTAAACTTTTAAGCTTAATATATAGAAGAATTTTGTACACAATATTACTTCCTAAACCAAAATATCTTTTTTGTGGTGGAAACCTTATTTCAAAAAAATTCAAAGGTGGTTTTACTGAAGTAGTACCTAGCTATCAGTTTGATTATCAAAAATATTTAGATATTAAGAATCAAGATAAAATTAAAGAATATGAAAATTCTATTGTATATATAGATCAAGCTTATGAAAATAACTACGATCTTGAACTAGCCAACATAGATCACCCAACTAATGAAAAATTTCACTGGAATTCTCTAAATAGCTTCTTTGGTTTTTTGAATAAAAATACTAATAAAAAGATATTAATTGCCGCCCACCCTAGAAGAGACAAAACAATTAAAATAAATACACCTCACCGAGTAATCTATGGTGAAACAGAACATTTAATTAAGAATGCAGCGTTAGTCATCACACACGATAGTACAGCAGTAAACCTTGCCATACTTTTTAACAAGCCGCTAATGTTTGTGACTACGAATGAGATAGAAAAAGCTAAAATATTTTTTTTTTCAATAAAAAAATTTGCTAAAGAGCTAAACACTCATGAAACAAATATAAGTAAATTAGATAAGATAAACTTAAAAAATTTGTTTAATTTTGATAAAGATGCTTATAGAAGATGGATTGGTCTATATATTAGATCACCGGAAACAAATATCAAAGATTTATGGCCAGATTTTATAAAATTTATTGAAAACAAAATTGTATGAATATACAAATTAACACTTATACACTATGAAAAAAAAAATATTTATAACTGGAGCCTCTGGATTCATCGGCTCACATTTGGTTGAAAGACTAGTAGATGAAAATTATAGCGTTATTGCTTTAGTTCCTTACGATATAAATAGCTCTATTGGTTGGCTTAAAGATATTAAAAAAATTCAAGAGGTTAAAATTATTCATGGAGATATTCGTGATGAAAATTTTATTGTCAAACACTCAAAAAATTGCGATATTTTAATTCATTTAGCTGCCCTTATCTCAATCCCTTACTCCTATGAGTCTCCTAAATCCTACATTCAAAATAATGTGGAAGGCACTTTTAATATACTTGAAGCAGCTAAACGAAATAAGATAAAAAAAGTAATACATACATCTACAAGTGAAGTTTATGGAAGCGCAATTTATACACCTATAGATGAATTACACCCGATTAATCCTCAATCACCCTATGCAGCGTCTAAAGTTGCTGCCGATAGTCTAGCGTTTTCATATTATAAGTCTTTTAATATTCCAGTTTGTACCGTAAGACCTTTTAACACTTTTGGTCCTAGACAGTCAGGAAGAGCAGTCATTACAACTATAATTGCTCAATTATTAAAAAATAAAAATAAATTGTTTATAGGAAAAACCGACACCAAAAGAGATTTTACTTTTGTATCTGATACAGTTGATGCTTACCTTAAAATTATACGTTCAAAAAAAGATTTATCTGGTAAGACAATTAATTTGGGAACTGGGTCAACGGTATCTATTCAAGATATAATTAAAAATGTTACACAGATTTTAAACATTAAACCTCAAATTATTAAAGATAAAAAAAGATTTAGACCAAAAAATAGTGAGGTAAATTTACTTTTATCCGATAATGCAAAGGCAAGAAAATTATTAAAATGGAAACCTAAATTTTCAGGAAAAAAAGGTCTACATAAAGCATTATCAATAACTATCGATTGGTTTAAAAAAGGCAAAAATTTAAATAATTATATCAATGATTATCAAATATGATTAGCACATACGTTCCTTATTTAAAAAAAAAAGAAAAAAATTTCATTAATCGATGTTTAAAAGATAATTATATATCTACTGCGGGAAATCTTATCTCAATTTTTGAAAATGAATTTTGTAAAAAATTTAAATTTAGGTATGCTGTTGCTTTAAATTCAGGAACATCTGCATTACATATGGGATTGAAAACTTTAGGCGTGAAACAAAATGATATAGTTATATTGCCTTCTTATACTTTTGCAGCTACTGCAAATGCAATAATTTATAACAATGCAAGTCCTTGGTTTTTTGATTGTGATAAAAATTATGACTTGAGTCTTAAAGAGTTGGAAAAAGAACTAAGTCAAAAAACTTTTATAAAAGGAAAAAATTTATACTTAAAAAAAAACAATAAAATAATAAGAGCAATTATTCCAGTGTCAACCTTTGGTAAAAAAATTGATTTTAATAAATATTATCAATTTGCTAAAAAATACAAACTAAAAGTTTTATTTGATACTGCTGCTTGTCATGATTATAGAATTTTTAAGTTTAAAAAAGATCCATCAATGCACTTTTGTTTTTCGTTTAACGGCAATAAAACTATTACTACAGGCGCTGGTGGAATTTTTGCCACAAATTCACTTGCCGCTTCTAAAACAGTTCGAACGTACGCTAATGTTGGAAAAAGTGAAGCAGAAAAATATAACCACAGTGTAGTAGGCTATAATTATAAGATGACTAATATACAAGCAGCAATAGGTATTGGGCAAATTAAAAATTTAAACGAAATATTAAAAAAAAAAAAAAAAATTTTCAATATTTATAGCAAAAATTTTAAATATGATATAAAAACATTTTCTGACAAAAAATTTGTCAATTGGCTTTTTGTTTTAAATTTAAAGTCAAATTTGAGTTTTAAGAAATTAAAAACATATTTTAAAAAATCAAAAATCCAGTTAAATTATTTTTGGCGTCCGCTTCATAATCAAAAACCTTATAAAAGTTTTATGAGATGTGATTTAAAAAATACCAAGAATATCTGGAACAAGGTAGCTGTACTACCTTCTCATCCAGGGATTACTCCTAAAGAACAAGGCAAGATTATAAGAATTATTAAAAATAATATTTAAATTTTGAATGAAAAAAAAAAAAAGATAAAAAAAAGATTATTTGTTTTGATTTGGATAATGTTATTTGCTCCACAAAGAAAAATAACTACAAGCAATCAAGACCGATCAAAAAGTCTGTAAAAATTGTAAATGAGCTTTTTTCTAGCGGTTTTACCATAAAAATTTTTACTGCAAGGTTTATGGGTCGTAATAATGATAATTGGAGAAAAGCAAAATCTAATGGGTATAAATTCACAAAACTTCAACTTAAAAAATGGAAAGTTAATTATCACAAGCTTATAATGGGAAAACCGAGTTATGATTTAATTATCGATGATAAAGCTCTAGGTTTCAAAAAAAATTGGAATATTAATGTTATAAGCACTTTAAGAAAAATTAAAAAAGTATGACCGAATTAAAAGAACACTCCGAAAAATATAGAGCTAGTCTTAAAAAAGTTTTAGATGATCTAGATCTAGATAATTTACAGTTATTATTAAATAGTATTCTAGAATGTTGGAAAAATGATAATACTATATATGTATGCGGTAATGGCGGAAGTGCTGGTAATGCAAATCATATAGCTAACGACTTGCTTTATGGGGCAGGTTTAACAAATGGTCTTGGTATCCACATTGAATCTCTAAGCGTTAACCCTTCAGTAATTACATGTTTAGCTAACGATGTGGGGTTTGAAAAAATTTATTCTGAACAAATTAAAGTAAAAGGAAAAAAAAATGATTTACTAATAGTTTTATCAGGTAGCGGCAATTCAAAAAATGTTATTAACGCAATTGAAGCAGCAGATAAAAAGCAAATGAATACTTTTTCTTTATTAGGATTTGACGGAGGTGTCTGTAAAAAAATTTCAAAAAATTATTTACATTTTAATATAAATGATATGCAAATTTCAGAGGATATGCAGCTTATTGTATTACATATGTGCTCTCAAATTCTTAGTAAAAAAAAAATAAAATAAAATGAAAATATTAGTAACCGGATGTGCCGGGTTTATTGGGCACCATACTTGTAACGAACTTTTAGATTTAGGATATGATGTTGTTGGTATAGACAATTTAAATAGTTACTATGACCCCAGACTTAAAAAAGAGAGATTAAAAAATACTTTTAATTTTTGCAAAAAAACTAAAGGGAAATTCTTTTTTAACAAAATAGACATATGCAATAATAAAAAACTTCAGATGATTTTTAAAAGATATAAATTAAAAAAAGTAATTCATCTTGCAGCTCAAGCTGGTGTTAGGTATTCGCTTAAGAATCCTCATGTTTATTTTCAGACAAATTTAATTGGATTCGGAAATCTAATTGAACTCGCAAAGATTTATAAAATAGATCATTTTATTTACGCAAGTTCTAGCAGTGTTTATGGAGCTAGTGAAAAAGTTCCATATAATGAAAAAAAGGACTCTTGCAATAAACCACTGCAAGTCTATGCGGCAACAAAAAAATCAAATGAACTTATAGCTTATGCATATACCCATTTATTCAATCTAAAAACGACTGGATTAAGATTTTTTACTGTCTATGGTCCCTGGGGCCGACCAGATATGGCGTTATTTAAATTTACTAAAAATATATTAATTAATAAAAAAATTGATGTATATAATAACGGAAACAACATAAGAGATTTTACTTATATAAGTGACACTGTTTCTGGGATTATTAAAACGTTAAAAAATAATAAAAAATTAAAAAAATTTGAGATTTTAAATTTAGGCAATCAAAAGCCTATAATTGTTAAAAAATTTATTGATATAATTGAAAAAATAATAGGAAAAAAGTTCAAGAAAAATTATCTAAAAAAACAACCTGGAGATATGACTAAAACATACTCTGACAACAAAAAAACGAAAAAACTAATTGGTTATAAGCCAGAAACAAAAATTGAAATTGGTATTAAAAGCTTTATAGATTGGTATATTCAATATTATAAGATTAAAAAATGAAAATTATTGCTGAAATAGGCTGGAATCATATGGGAGATATGTCTATCGCTAAAAAAATGATAGACACAGCATCTTCTAATGGCGCGAATATTTGTAAATTTCAAACCTGGTCAGAAAAAAATCTCAAGCCAGGCCCATGGGATGAAGATGGTAGGAGGGATATTTATAAAAAAGCTCAGCTTACCGAGTCTCAACACCACGAGCTAAAAAAATATTGTGAAAAAAAAAAAGTTGGTTTTTTAACTTCTATTTTTAACGCTACAGATCTAGAATTTTTAGTAAAGCTCAATTCAGAAATGATAAAAATACCAAGTCATGAAATATATAATCTGAAACTAATTTCAAAATGTTTAGATAAATTTTCTAAAGTTCTTATTTCTACTGGCGCAGCGAAATGGAATGAAATTGAAGAAATTACCAAATTAAAAAATAATAAAAATATGATTTTAATGCATTGTGTGTCCACATATCCGTGTGAGTCACAAAATATAAATTTTCCTCGATTAGAAAAAATAAAAAGCCTTTCAAACATTTTTGGTTATAGCGGACATTTTTCAGGCATCGAAGATGCTATGATTGCATTTTCAAAAGGAGCTACTTATGTCGAAAAACATTTTACAATTGATAAAGAATTACCTGGGAGAGATAATAAATTTGCAATTTTACCAAACGAACTTCTTAAACTTTCAGAGTTTAGAAACACTCTTTTAAAAATGAACATAGACAAAGGCTTAGACCTTCAACAATGTGAAATGGATACTTATAAAAATTATAGAGGAAGATGGAGCAACTAATGAATAAAATAAAAGATAAAGTGACTGTAATTATTAGAACAAGAAACGAAGAGCGCTGGGTTGGACATGCCATACAATCAATTCTTGATTTAATTTATAAACCAGAAATTATTATAATAGATAATAATTCTACAGATGAGACTTTGAACATTGTTGGATATTTTATTCAAGACCCTATTCTTAAAGGGAATAGCAAAAACTATACAGATATTAAAATTCATAAAATTTCACAATACACTCCCGGAAAGTCTATTAATTTAGGAGTAAAAAAAGCTAGGAATTCAATAGTAATGATTATGTCTGCTCATTGTCAGCTTAAAAAAATGAATTTAAAAAAACATATTAAAGATTTAAAAAAATATGCTTGTATTTTTGGAAAACAAAACCCCATTTATCAAGGAAAAAATATAACTAAAAGATATATTTGGAGTCATTTTAAAGATAAAGAAAAAATTAATATGTTCTCTGAATTTGAAAACCGTTATTTTCTCCATAATGCATTAGCTATTTATAATAAGAAATTTTTAACAAAATATCCTTTTAACGAAAAACTTGTTGGTAAAGAGGATAGAGAATGGGTAAATAATATTATTAAAAAGAAACAATTAACTTTATATGATCCATCTCTTGAAGCAATCCACCACTATACACCTGACGGAAATACTTGGAAGGGTATTGAGTAGAGCACTTAATTACTAAAATGTTAAATAAAGATTTTTATCGAGTAAAAGCTCAAAATTTGAGAAAGGCTCTTTTTCTAATTCTAAAAAGTTATGGCGTGAACACTGACAGAGCAAATTTAGTTAGCAAGTACTTAGTGGAAGCTGACTTATCTGGGCAAAACTCTCATGGCACAGCAAGAATTCCTTTTTATTTAAAAAAAGTTTTAAATAAAGATATTAATATTTTTTCTAAAACTAAAATAAAAAAAGAAACTGCCACTACCGCTCAAGTAGATGGAGACTGGGGGTTTGGACAAATAGCAGCTGATAAAGCTATAAAAATATGTATCAAAAAAGCAATTAAATCTAACATAGCTTGCGTGACATTAAAGAATGCCAATCATATGGGTAGACTTGCTGATTTTACAGGACAAGCTGCAAAAAAAGATCTAGTAGGAATTGGCTTTGCTAATTTACACGGAACAAGCCATATAGTTTCACCTTATGGAGGAATTGATAGGAAATTACCAACTAATCCAATTTGTATTTCAACACCTGGACATAATAAAAAAAATTTATTTGAACTAGACATGTCCACAAGTTCTGTTGCGGAAGGTAAATTAAAAATAGACTACATCTTAAAAAGGAAAACTAGAAGAGGATATATAATAGATAATTTTGGAAGAGACACCCAAGATACGAAAAAATTTTATGAAAATCCAAAAGGATCGTTATTGCCTTTGGGTGGAATTTCAGCTTTTAAGGGTTTTGGTTTAGCCATGGGAATTGACATTTTGAGCGGTGCACTCTCAGAGGCTGGCTGTTCAAGTTCAAAATATAAAAAACATGGAAATTCAGTTACATTTATAGTCATAAAGATATCAGCTTTTACGAAAATAAGTAAATTTAAAAAAAATGTATACGACTTAATAAAACACGTAAAAAAATCAAAATTACAAAAAGGATTTAAAAAAATTTTAGTACCAGGAGAGTTTGAAACGAATAATAAAATTATCAATATAAAAAAAGGTGTAAAAATAGATAAAGTTACGTACAAAGAATTAAAAAAAATTATCTCTCATAAGGATATCAAAGTAAAAATTTAATGAATCTAGAAAATTCTGAAGATTTAAGTAAATTTGAAAAAATTTATATAATCGATAAAGATATACAAGCTAACTATGTTAAGGAAAAAATTAATAGTGAAAAAAAAACATTATTAATTTTTTTTGATCACATACCAGAAGATTATCAAAATTATTTAATAAAAAATAACAAAATTCAATCGATTATTTTTAGTTGGTCCATTTTTAATTCAAAATTTAACTCCAGATCAATAGCTGACAAAATTGTCATAGATCACATAGATATATTTTTTAAAGAAATAAAAAAAAAAAATTATTATTTATTTAATATTTTTAATAAAATCTATAAAAATTCAAATGTAGAAATAGCATTTAAAAAAAATGTTGCAGAGCAACTTGAGTATTATTTTCGTTTATTGACGGTTAGCAATTTAATCTTTGAGTTTAACAATAATACTGCTGTTATTTTAAATAATAATAAACATCCTGTTATTAATGATTTATCACATTTAGAAACTTTTAAAAAAATTAATTATTTTAAATCTAATGTGATTTATTATGAAAAAAAATCTTTTAATTCTAACTTTTTTAAAAATAATTTTTTAATTATCTTTTATCCGTTTTATATTTTATTGAATGTCAAAAAAATTATATTTACAAAAATGGAAAAAGTACTTGCTGTTAGGGTGTACAAGCAAGGAGCCGGCTTTGAAGATAATAAAGATAATTTAAATTGGATAATTGACAATAATAAATTTACAATTAAAAAATCACTTTTTATATTTGAAGATAGTGTCAACACTCAACACTTACAAGCAATTAAAAAAAAAAATTACAATTTTGATTTCTGTTCTTATAGGAAGCCCTGCACTTATTTATCACTATCTTTCTTATTTAAAATATTTCTTGTTTTCATTCCCCTTAGTTTAATATTTTCAATAATTATTCTTTTTGCTAAAAAATATTTACAAAATGAATATACTAAAGCTTGGCTCAAATACTTAATTTGGACTAATTTCACCTCTGTTTATAATGTAAAAAGTTATTTGGCTTATCATAGTTATAATAGCGATCATATATATAGAAATATTTTGTTAAATAATAAAGATTGTTTAACATCAATGTTTAAGAAAACCCATAGTGAAAATATATTCGATTACAAAAACAAACAAGATTACGCAAGTATAATATTTCTTAATTTGTTATATGATTTAGAATTTCATTGGAGTAGATGCAGTATTGAAATGTCTGATAGCAACAAAAGCTTATCAAAAGAGAAGGTAATTTGCGGCCCAATATATTTTCCCAAAAGTAAAGAAAATATTAATTTATTTAAAATTCAAAAAAACAAACCAATAATTACTTTATTTACAAGTAGCTTTGGAACATATGATGCAATCACATCAATTGAAGGACATAGACAATTTCTAATATTTGCTCGAGAAATAATTAAAAAATATAAAAATTATCAAATTTTATTTAAACCAAAATATTCTCTAGATCATTATAAAAATAATTATTTAACTAAATCAATAATAAATGAATTACTCACAGAAGACCAATTTTTTTATTTAGACAATCATTTAGATAGCAATCAAATTATAAATATTTCGAACTTAGTGATTTCTACCGCTTTCTCTAGCACAGGACTAGAAGCGATTTATGCGAATAAAAAAGCTTTCTTTTTAGATCCGCTTAATAATTATACAAATTCTTATTTTGATAAGTTTCATAATTTTGTATGTCATTCAAATAAAGACGCACATGTAAATTTAGATTATTGGGTTGCACTAAATAATGATAAAGTGATAGAGAAGCAAAAAAAAATAATTGAAGATTTGAATATACCATTTGAAGATAAGTTTGATTTTATTATAAAAAAGAAAATAAATGAAAAAATTAAAAACTAAAAAATATAAGATATTAGCTGTCACTTTAGCAAGGAGCGGCTCCAAATCCGTCATTAAAAAAAATATAACCAAATTAAATAAAAAACCGCTTATTCACTATACGATTAAAGAAGCCTTAAAAAGCCGATTAATTACACATTATGTTGTTTCTACTAATGATAAAGAAATAAAAAGAGTAGCGGAGAGATGCGGTGCAAAAGTTCCTTTTTTAAGACCAAATAAATTATCAACTGATACAGCGAAAGCTGTAGATGCTGATAAACATGCACTTAAATGGTGTGAAAAAAAATTTAATATTAAATATGATTTTTTTGTAGAGCTTATGGCCACGAATCCTTTTAAAACTTATAAAGACATAGATAATGTGTTAACTAAATTAATTAAAACGAAAGCGGACAGTGTAATAGGCGTTGTTAAATTAGATGATATGCATCCTATTAGAATAAAAAAGATTGAAGGAGATAAGATAAAAGATTTTACAAGGGAATTAAAAGAAATCCCAGAGAGACATAGACAACAATTAAAACCAGATGCATATGTGAGAAATGGCTCAATTTACGCGGCCAAAAGAGATTTAATTATGAAAGGAAAAAGATATGGCACAACAAATAGCAGACCTTATATTATGAATTCTGATTACTCAGTAAATATTGACTCTAAACAAGATTTGATAAAAGCAAAAATATTATTTAACCAAAAAAATAAATTTTAGTATTATATGATAAGCGATCATTTGAAAAAAATTAAGAGAAACAGCACATCAGGCTTAGAGCGCTCAAATTACTTAAGACTAGACGCTAACGAAAGAAACTTGCCGCTTGAAAAAAAAATTTTAGAAAAATTTAAAGATGAAGTAAGTAATTTTACAGTACAGGCTTATCCTAAAAATAAAAATATAATCATTAATCTTTTGTCTAAAAAAGAAAAATTGCCCAAAGAATGTATTTCTTATTTTTCAGGCATAGATAATAACCTCAAATATATATTTGAGATTCTTTCTAATAAAGAAATATATATTGGATCAATTTATCCCACATATGGCATGATCGATATATATTCAAAAATATATAGATTAAAAATTAAAAAATTAACTGAAAATAAAATTTTAGAAAATATAGATAAAGTTATACGATTAAAAAAATTAGCCTTTATTTATATAGCCAATCCCAATCAACCGAGCGGTAATCTAATAGATTATAATAAATTATCTTTAATTATAAAAAAAGCTAAAAAATTTAATAAATATTTAATTATCGATGAAGCTTATATAGATTTTACAAGTCAAAAAAGCGCAACAAGCTTGGTAAAAAAAAATAAAAATTTAATTGTACTTAAAACTTTTTCTAAAAGTCCAGGAATTGCAGGTTTAAGATTTAGTTATATGATTACTAACCCTAAATTAAACTTAATAATAAATTCTATCAAGCCCCCCTACGATGTTAGCCAATTTAGCATAAAATGTGCAGAATTTTTGTTAAAAAATAATACTTATTTCAAGAATTATTTAAAAGAAATAAAAAAAATAAGATTTTTTATTAAGTCAGAAGCCAAAAAGAGAAATCTACATGTGAAAGATACTTGTGCAAATTTTTTTTATATAAGCATCAAAAGATCAAAAATTAAAAATTTAATAAAAAAACTATTCGTCAAAAAGATTTTAGTTAAATATAATGATTTTGGAAAATATAAAGATTTTATTAGAGTATCTTATGGATCAAAGAAACAAATGACGCACTTATTTAATATTATAGAGAGGAATATTTAAATGATAGTTGCGATTATGATTGGAAGGGCAGGCAGTAGAGGATATCCAGGAAAAAACATTAAAAAAGTATTGGGCAGGCGACTATGTGAATATCCTTTATTAGCAGCCGCTAAATCAAAATATATTGACAAAATATACATTGCCTCAGATTGCAATGTAATTAATTCATACTCAAAAAAATATAAAACTGGATTAATAAAAAGACCAAAAAAACTAAATTCCAGTAAAGCGCTGGGAGAAGATGTCTTTAAATTCAGCTATGAACAACTAAAGTTAAAAGAAAACCTAGAAGATCGAGATATAAAATACGTGGTTTTATTATTTGCAAATGCGGCAACAATTACATCATTTATTATTGATAAAGGTATAACTATGTTAAATAGAAATAAGAAATTTGACTCTGCAGTAACTACTTCTGTTTATAATATGTGGAGCCCATTAAGAGCCAGAAAATTAGATAAAAAAGGAAATTTAAAACCTTTTGTTGAATTTGAGTATTTTGGAAATCCCAAAACTTTAAATTGTGACAGAGACTCGCAAGGTGATGTGCATTACGCAGACATGTCTGTTTCAATAGTAAGGCCAAAATGTTTAACAAATATGAAGAACGGCCTTCTACCACAAAAATGGATGGGTAAAAACATTGCATCTATACCTTCTGAGGGTGGTTGCGACGTTGACTATGAGTGGCAGTTACCTATGGTAGAGCATTGGCTTAAAAAAAAAGGAATTAAGAAAAAATAATTATGACTATTGATAAAAATAAATCTGATGCTGTTCTGGATAAAGAATACGTAAAGCATAATAGTTTTGTTAATTTAAATATTAGTAATTCTCATGAAGAAGAAGAAAACATAAGAAAAAAAATAAAGCTTTCTTTAGAAAATTCAAAAAGAGAAAAAAATCTTTCATCGTACAAAGATCAAGTTTTAGAAAAAGTTTTTGAGGATTTATTTGTAATTCAAAATAAAACAAATGAAACATTTAAACTTACACCCAATGTAATAGCTGAAATTAAAACTTTAGAAAACGAGCAAATACCAAATTATTTATTTCATAGATATAGATATGAAATATATCCTAAATTAAATAAAGTTGACGATTATCCGCCATACTTACAAATAGAACCAAGCTCAATTTGTAACTACAGATGTGTTTTTTGTTTTGAAACTGACAAATCTTTTACTGCAAAAAAAAGTGGACACATGGGGACTACCACTTTAGATTTATATAAAAAAATAATTGATGAGGCAGAAGGCAATATAGAATTTATTTCTTTAGCATCACGCGGAGAGCCACTGGTAAGTAAAGAAATAATACCGATGTTAAGATATTCAGAAAAAAAATTTTTAAATCTTAAAATGAATACTAATGCCTCCTTACTTACTGAAAAAATTTCTCACGCTATCTTGAGCGACTCTATAAAAACACTTGTTTTTTCAGCAGATGCAGCAGATCCAGAGCTCTATAAAAAATTAAGAGTAAATGGAAGTCTAGAAAAGATATTAAAAAATATAGAGATGTTCAATAAAATTAAAGAAAAAAACTATCCAAAGTCAAAAATAATTACAAGAGTTTCTGGTGTAAAAGTGAACGAACAACAAAATTTTGACTCAATGAAAAAATTATGGAGTGGTTTAGTAGATCAAGTTGCTTTTGTTGATTACAATCCGTGGGAAAGTGTATACACAACTCCAAAAAATGACATTATAAAACCATGCTCTGATTTATGGCGAAGAATGTTTGTTTGGTGGGACGGCAAAGTAAATCCTTGTGACACAGATTACAAATCAGTTTTATCGTCAGAAACCTTTCCCAAAGCTTCTATAAAAGAAATATGGACAGGTAATAACTATAAAAAGTTAAGGGAAACACACAAGACTGGAAAACGACAAACGTTGTTTCCATGTAAGTCTTGTACTTTAATCTAATATCATTATGAAAATACTTGTAACAGGAGGAAGTGGATTTCTTGGATCTCATATGGCTGATGCACTGAGCGATCGAGGGCATATAGTTACTATTGCAGATCAGAAGAAATCAAAATATCTAAGAAAAGATCAAAAATTTGTTAAAATAGATATTTTAAATGAAAAAAATTTAGAAAAAATTATTAGGAAAAATGAAGTAATATTTCATTTTGCAGCATTAGCTGATTTAGACGAGTCAATGCTGGATCCGATAGGAACTGTTAAACAGAATATACTTGGAACAACATTAATATTAAAAGCATGTGTAAAATATAATATTAAAAAAATTATATACGCTAGTAGTATTTATTCTGTAGCTACTGAGGGAGGGTTTTACGCTTGTAGTAAAACGGCAGCAGAGAGGTATATCGTAGAATTTGAGAGAGTTCATAATTTGAATTACTCTATAATAAGGTATGGCTCACTCTACGGACCCAGATCTAATGAAACCAATGGTATTTATAAAATTTTGTCAGACTCAATTAAAAAAAAAAAATATATTTATTATGGAAATAAACTGACTAGGAGAAGGTACATAAATGTTTTCGATGCTGCTAAAGCTACTGTTCAAACTATTTCTAAAAAATATGATAATAAAATAATTAATATATTGGGTGGCAAAGAATACAAAATACAACAACTTTTTCAAACTTTACAAAAATTATTAAAAATTGATAAGAAGGTTAGTTATTTAAATAAAAAATTTACAGGTCATTTTGTTAAAAAACCTAAAATTTTAAAAACTAATATTGGAAAAACAATGAAAATAAGTAAAGAAACTTCTTTAACTTTAGGTTTAAAAAATTTAATACAAACTGAATTTATTAAAGAATAAAATGAAATCAATTATTTTAGCAGGCGGATTTGGTTCAAGACTTGAGGAGATTACAAAGATAATTCCGAAACCACTAGTAAAGCTAAAAAACGTTCCAATTCTAATACATATTTTAAAAATATTTGTTAAACACAATAAAAAAGATTTTATAATAGCTCTTGGTTATAAGGGTGAAAAAATAGTTGAATACTTTATTAAAAGAAAAATTACACGTGTAATTAAAAAAAAACTAATTAAAGGTTTTTCAATTAAATATAAAATTTTAGGCTCGAAATGCAATATTACATTTTTAGAAACAGGATTAAAAACAATGACAGGTGGAAGAGTAAAAAAAGCTGCAAACTTAGTTAAAGAAGAAAATTTTATGATGACCTACGGAGACGGACTATCAAATGTAAATTTAAACAAATTAGTCAAGCAACATATTAAATTAAAAAAACTTGTAACAGTTACTGCTGTAAATCCTCCTGCTAGATTTGGTGAACTTAAGATTAAAGGAAAACAAGTGGTTAGTTTCAGTGAAAAAAAGTCTATAAAAGAAAGTTGGATTAACGGAGGGTTTTTTGTAATGAATAAAAAATTTACTAAATTTATTAAAGGAGGCGACACAATACTTGAAAGAGACCCCTTGGAAAAAGCTGCGAGAATTGGTCAATTAAATTCTTATAAACATAGCGGGTTCTGGCAATGTATGGATACTAAAAGAGATAAAGATAATTTAGAAAAAATTCTCAATAAAAAAATAGTTTAAATTTTACAGGTGAAAAAAAAAATTTTAATAGTCGGTGGGACTGGCTTCATAGGTTACCACGTAGCTAAAAGATCCAAATCTAAAAATTGGGATGTGACAATCATTTCTCAAAAAAAACCAAAAATTTTAAGAAAAATAAAAAATGTAAAATATTTAAAGTGTGATATTTCCAAAAAAAAACAAGTCACAAAAACTCTTGAAAGAAAAAATTTTCATTACATAGTTAATTTAGGAGGCTATGTTGATCACAGCAATAAAAGAAAAACATACTTGAGTCACTATAACGGCTGTAAAAATTTAGCAGATCATTTTTCAAAGAAAGCAATAAGATCTTTTATACAAATAGGCAGTGGTGGAGAATATGGCAATTTAAAATCTCCTCATTATGAAACCAGTAAATGTAATCCAAAATCTATTTATTCTAAGGCAAAATATTTATCAACAAAATATTTGATTAAGCTATACAAAAAAAAAAAATTTCCATGTACAATTTTTCGTCTTTACCAAGTATATGGACCAAAACAGGATCTAAATAGATTTATTTCAATTACAGTTTCAAATTGTTTAAAAAATAAGAAATTCCCAAGCTCAGAGGGAAAACAATTTAGAGACTTTACTTATATAAACGATGTAGTCGACGCAATATTTAAAGCATTTGAAAATGCGGGCGCTAAAGGTGAAGTATTTAATATAGGGACAGGCAAACCTTTAAGAATAAAAGATACAATCAAAAATATACAGAAAGCGTGTAAAGGAGGACACCCTATGTTTGGTAAAATTCAATTAAGAAAAGAAGAAAATATAAAAACTTATCCAAATATAGAAAAAGCAAAAAAGATTATTAAATGGAAGCCAAAAATATCTTTTTTAAAAGGTATTATATATACGATAAAATCATATGAAAAATAGAACAAAACCTTTGATCAGCGTTATTATTAATTGCTTCAATGGACAAAAATTTTTAAAAAAAACTCTATCTAGTTTAAGAAAACAAACTTATAAAAACTGGGAATTGATATTTTGGGACAACCACTCAACCGATAATAGCAAAAAAATCTTTAAAACATTTAAAGATAAAAGGTTTAAATATTTTAAGTCTAAAAGTCATTCAGCATTATATGATGCAAGAAACAAGGCTGTAAAAAAAAGCAAAGGTGAATTTCTATGTTTTTTAGACTGTGATGATTGGTGGGTTTCTACGAAACTTGAAGAACAAATTAAATTATTTAACAAAAAAAATATTGGGTTAGTTTATTCTAAACTTTTTATATTTTCTGAAAAAAATAAGAAAAAAAAAGTATTTAAAAAAATTGCACACAGTGGTTTTATTACCGAAAAAATTCTTCAAGACCATTCAATAGGCTTTGTAACGGCCTTAATCAGAAAAAAAAGTTACTTATCTGTAAAAGGATTTAATAGCAAATATAATATTTCTGGAGATTTCGATTTTATTTTAAAAATTAGTTTAAGGTGGAAAATCTTATGTTGTGATAAAATTTTAGCTTATTATAGAATTCACCAAAATAATCTTTCAAAAAAAATGAGGTCAGCTGAAATTAAAGAATTAGAAAATATCTTAAAAAGTGGAATTTTAGTAAAAACAAGATTTAAAAAACTGTTACGAAATTTTATCAACTATAAAAAAATACTTTTACAAATTGATGAGGGTAAATTTTTTTTAGCCTTAAAAAATATTATAATCTATCCTTTAACAATAAAAAAAATTAAATTATTTGCAACACTTTGTTTGCCTTCTTTTATTCAAAATTCAATTAAATTTAGCTAGTAATTTTTTTCAATCCTACATTCGAAATAGCTATTCCCACCCACAAAGCCGTACCATTCCAAGTCGCATAAAGACTGCCAGCAGATCTAATCGGCCAAAATTCCATTAATAGGTATGTAAGAATAATTAATAATATTGATTTATTGAGTTTATTATTTTCAATAATAATATTTTTGACTGTCTGAAATAAAGTTAAGATTAAAAAAATTATAACAATAAAATATCCTACTAATCCTGTGTCATGTAAAATCTCTAAATGATAATTATGAGGATGGGGTATACACATTTTTCCTTCTGGCGGACCATTACAATATCTCCTAGAAGATTTGTAGCCTTTTCCAATAGTTTTATTTTCAAGGAAGGAATTGTATGTATGAATAAAAATTAAACCATGTTGACTTGAGTTTTGTTCAGAAAAGAAATTTAATTTTTCAATTTTTTTAGAAATAATTCCACTTTCAATTTTTTCTCCAGAATTCTGCACTTTTTTTATAGTTTCAGATTTTATCCATGGGAGGTTAGGTTGAAAAATTTTTGCGTAAAAATTATAGTATCTTTGTGATAACAATTTATTATCTTTAATTACAGCTGTTCCTAGAATTAAAAATATAAAAATACTAACTATTAAATTCGGTCTTAATTTAGAGTTAAACAATATTAGTAAAATTATTGAAGCAACCGATAGAATTAAAGGCATTCGGTTGCCGGATATGAAAATTGCAAATAAGAAAAATGTAACAGAAATAATTATAGAAACATTTTTTTTTATAATATCTTTAATAAACAGTAAGCTTATTATAGAAAATAAGAAAAACTTTTGAGCGTATGCTCCTGAAATAGGTTCTTGATTAAAAATACCTGGGTAAAGAATATTGTCTAGAGGTTTAAATCCAAAAATATTTGAGCCAAAAAAGTATTGAATTAAGACATCGCAAGAAACAAAAGAAACGCATATCAGAGATGTTTTATAAAATGTTTCTAGCTTTAAAATTTTATTTTCGATTAGTATTTCAGCTATCAAATACAAAAATAAAAACCGTGAAAATAAAAATAATTTAATAAACGACCTTTGAGATTGGTATTCATGATTATAAATTGTAGAAATAAATAAACTTAAGAAAAATAATATTAATAAAATATTAGTAAATTTAAATTTGATGTATAGATTTTTTTTTTTAATTACTAAGAATCCAAATAACAGTATTAAGATAATATTTATATTAATAATTGTGCTTCCTATTATGAAGGAAAAGGGTAAAAGTATAAAAAATAAATTAAATAAATATTCGTAATTAATATTTTTTTTTAAGTACATAAATTTTAAAGTTTTTTTTTACTTTAAATTTTTATACATTATAATTTTGAAAATAAAAATGAAAAATACAGTTGATATTATACTACCTTGTTTTAATTGTGAAAAAACGATTGATGAAACATTAAAATCTATTAAATCACAAAGTTATAAAAAATGGAGACTCTTAGTCATTGATGATGGATCACAAGATAAAACTTTAGGTAAAATTAAATCGTATTCAAAAAATAAAAAAATTAAGATTAAAATTATAAAGATTAGAGAAAATAAGGGAGCCGGGTTTTGTAGAAATTTAGCCCTCAAGTTTTCCAAATCAGAATATGTTGCATTTATTGACTCAGATGATATTTGGCAAAAAAATAAATTAAAAATACAATTAGAGTTTATGAAAAAAAACAAACATATGTTTTCATATACAAATTACATTGCATTTAAAAAAATAAATAAAAATATCATTAAAAATAAGATACTTGTTCCAAGTTCTTTTAATCAAAAAAAATTTATAAAAAATACATCTATTTGCACTAGTACAATGATGATAAAAAGATCTATAATAAAAAATGTAAAATTTACTAATACTAAAAGATGTGAAGACTTTTTTTTCAAATGTCAGATTTTAAAAAGATATACTGCTTTTAGAGTTAACAAATATTTAACTTTATATAGAATTTCAAAAAATTCTCTTCAAAGCTCGAAAATTAAAAATATTTATTGGTTATGGAAAATTAATGCTAAATTTAATAAATTAAATTTTATAGAAAATATAATCTCAATTTTTTATATTTCTATTAATTCAATTAAAAAATATGGTATTAAATAGCATTTTTTTAGGGCGTGTAGTTCAGTGGTAGAACGCTACGTTGACATCGTAGAGGTCATAAGTTCAATTCTTATCACGCCCACCAAAACACTACTAATAGCCCTTCTTTAAACTATTTACTTCGTATAATAAAAATACTATAAATCATTGCCTGGTAATTATTGCGAAGGGGCCATACCCGATCCCATTCCGAACTCGGAAGTCAAGTCCTTCAGCGCCAATGGTACTT
>MDTC01016176.1_pt1 | contig 49304 bp, 68 predicted proteins | sample 811181 | NCBI WGS metagenome assembly MDTC01 (sample SAMN05326644, study PRJNA326480) | marine metagenome | isolation source: seawater | place: Pacific Ocean: North | collected 2011 | reverse complement strand
GCATGTGGATTATTTTGCTTCACGTCAGGATTATATCTTGGTGTACAAAAGGCAAATGATCTAGTAGCAGAATTAGGTGAACAATACAAAGAGACTGATAATAAAGTTGCTGTGTTCACGGATTTGAATGATCCAAAAACAATACAAAGTTATGTCAAACAGTTGAGAAAACTATTAGATGATATTACGTTCTTAGGTAAACTTATAGAATCTGGTCAGATTGCAGATGAAGCATTAATAAAAATGCAAAGAGACATAGATGCCAAATTAAATAGAATGGTAACTATAGATGAGTTTGCATCATCAGTTAACTTAACACAAAATAGAATGGCAGCAATCAATGTAGATCTAGATGATTTATTCGACACCACAGAGGAAATAGATGTTAAGCTAGACAGACAGTATAAAGCCATGATAAAATCTATTGATATGATTGAAGATGAAGTTAGCGAAATCAACAATCTGTTGAAGACTATGAACAAAAAGAAATTTTTTCACACACATAAATAGGAGCTAATATGAAACAGTCGTCACTTAAGAGTTTGTTCTCTGAGGTTGTAGATTTGTTTAGAACAGTATATGCGTGGCTTGTAGATGACGCTAAGAAAATGCAAGTCAAAAAGGCAGAATACCTGGAAAAACAATTAACAGACAAAGAGAAACGAGAGATGGCAGAAGAAGATTTAAAAAGCGAATGGACCGACAGAGGAAGAGAAGGTCAACCGTGGTATGTTAGAAAACTTGACGATGATGAAGAGATATTAGGTATATGAACAAAGATTTATTTTATCTTTTCTTTTACATGATAATAGGAAACATCTTGGCATGGTTTCAATTGCAAGGTCAATTTTGGAAATCTAGTTCGTTACAACATTACTTTCAAAAGGATTGGATAGTTGTACTTTTTGGAGTTCCAATTGGTTGGATGTTTTGGAAAGCAGCTACACATTCTTACCAATATTTTGGTGGAGTATGGAATATTAGACTTATTGGTTTCGGAGTTGGTACAGTTATTTTTGGAATAATGACGATGGTTCTGTTGCGAGAGCTTCCAGGATGGCACACAGTCGTATCAATTGTTTTAGCCGCAACAATTATTATGCTACAATTTGCAAACTTAAGTAATTAAAATAGAATGAGAGGAATATATGAAAATGGAACAATCTCAACTATCTGACCACGAAAAATTTATCGTGATGATAGATAAGAGTAGAACTGGTTTGACTGGTTCTATGAGATGTTTTATTGGTTTCAAAGACGTATTAAATGCATTACATGAAATGTCTAAGAGTGATTCTGATACTATGACATGGAATGGTAAAGACGTTTTAAAACCTATAAAAAGAAACGAAGCACAAAGGTTATTGGACAATTTTGACAACTTAAAATGGGATCATACATTTAAAAGAGTTGCCAATTCTCTAGGAATTCAATTAAGATAAGCCATAATGTCATACCCTTTGGTCACACTGTCATATAGTCTGTGACATTTTGACAATCAAATGGGTTTGGCATAATATTTGCACTATATCCTATGGGTACGCTAATGATTAGGTACTCATAAGTTAGTTCATAAGAATAACAAGGAGAAAAATAATGAGCTTAGTAATACACAGAAATGGTTTTCCAACCATATCAAGAGACAATTTTTTAACACCATTTGAAAAGATGTTTGACGACATGTTCGAAACAAATTTTCCAGAGGTTGCACAGACAGTTGGTGTTAATCCATTTTCCAACTCTGCATATCCAAAAGTAAACGTATATGAATACGAAGATAAAGTTGGTGTGGTAGCAGAGATTCCTGGAATCGATAAAAAAAATCTCAGCGTAGATGTTGAAGATGGAGTTATGACAATTAAAGGCAGTAAGCATGGTTTTGATGAAGATAATGATGCTACTGTATTAAGAAGGGAGTTGAAACATTCTGCCTTCGAAAGAAAGTTCTCTTTAGGTGAATCACTAGATGGTGACAATATAAAGGCAAACTTTAAGGATGGTATTCTATCCATAGAAGTTCCTAAGATTGAACCAGAAAAACCAAAAAAGAGCTTCATAAAGATTAGCTAAGGCTATTCATTCCGGTTGTGTAGAAAAGATAGGGCGGTCTAGTATCGCCCTATTTTAATATTTAATAATATGAAAAACATAATAAACGTTAACGATACTTTGCACGAAGTCATATATGTATACAAGAATGGCATGCCTGAAAACTTATCATCTGATCAATTAAAAGCAAAGCATAACTGCGATGCAATATTGCGTGGACCAGATGGTATTTATGTATGTCAGACAATTATTGACGCAGAGTTTGAGGATCTATAATGGATTTTATAAAGAGCAAAACTTTTCCATACATCATAGCAATTAGTGCAGGTGCTGTAGCTTTTAGTGCAGCATTTTTCTCTGTGTTTGGTTTATCTAAATTATTTGCCGGCGCCCAAGCGAGTGTTGTCATCATGGCAGGAAGCCTTGAATTTGCAAAACTAGTAACAGCCTCGTTTCTGTACAGGTATTGGGATAGGATACCTGTATTTCTTAAAAACTATTTACTCGTCGGCACTATTGTTCTCATACTAATAACATCAGCTGGAATATTTGGTTATTTATCAAATGCATATCAAGGTGCAACAACTGATTTTGAAAAGCAATCTACCATATTAATTTTCAAAGAAGATCGGTTAGAACAATTAAATGAAGATAAGAAATTTTTAAAAGAAGAATTAGATGCTGCTATAATAGAATTGCCCGAAAATTATCGTACAGCACGTAAGAAATTAAGAGAAGACTACCAACCAAAAATTGATGAAATTAATCAAGCAACGTTACAAGTAAAGCAAGAAATCGGGGATCTAAAAGCGAAACTCGTGGATACAGGAATTGATGTCGGGCCAGCCATATATTTGGCAAGAGTTTTTGAAACTGAAGTTGACACCGTTGTAAAGTTCTTCATATTCATATTGATCTTTGTTTTTGACCCACTAGCAGTGTCACTTGTAGTTGCTGCAAACATGGCGTTTGAACTAGCGTCAGGTCAATCTGTAACAAAGAAGCCAAAGGAGAAAAGTAAAGAAGACAAAAAGAAATGGTGGGAGATGTATAAAGATAAAATTAAATTAGATCAACCACCTACTCCTTCACGGCCCGAAATTGAAGCCGAAGAATCTGAAGAAGACATAGAAATTCTAAAAGGTGGTGTAAAGGGTATTAATAAGGGGGAATAAAACGCGTTTATTAATATAAGGAAAATATAGCATGAATACAGCTATGGTGAATGGTTATGAACATAATGGGAGAATTTACAAATCTCCAGTCGGTCAAATTCCTAAGATAGTGAATAATTTCAAACCTGCGACTGACAATCAGAAAATCTTATATAACAAAATTAGTGACTTCAATAATCAGTTAATACTGTGTCACGGAATTGCTGGAACTGGTAAGACCTATGTCTCAGTTTATAAAGCATTACAAGATGTTCTTAGGAGAGGAACACCGTACAACAGATTAATAATAATAAATCCAACCGTGGATGTTGGTAACGAAGACAAGTTAGGATATTTGCCCGGTGAATTGGACAAAAAGATACAACAATATAACGAATCTACATTTACAATATTAGATAGTATAGTTGGCAAGGGCAAGAGTCAAAAATTAATAGCAGATGGAAAAGTACAAGTTGGAGTATTGAACTTTTTGAGAGGTGTAAATTTAGATGAGTGTTACGTTATATTAGACGAAGCACAAAACGTTTCACCTATGCAAGTCAAAACATTAATTACAAGAATAAACGGCGATTGTAAAATGATCATACAGGGAGACATGTCACAGTGTGATAAGTATAAAGCTAATGGAACTGTAGCTTACGAAAAGAGTGGGTTCTATGATCTCTGGTTTAGATTAAAGGAAATGAAGGGTGTGGCACATCATGCATTTACTAGAGATGACTGTATTAGACATCCTTTGGTGAAAAGGATTCTTAAAACTTATGAGGATGAACACGATATACAATTATAATGTTATCCAGGGAATTCTTAATAAAACGTGGGTATTGTTGCGGACACGGTTGTTTAATGTGTCCGTACGACCCAAAGCATACAGAGGGAAATAAAAAGTTAAAAAAAATGAAAAAAAGTGAAAAAAAGCATGTACATTAACCGGGTAAAACGTGTAGATTCTATTAATTAATAAGAAAATAACAAAAGAGGTTACTAAATGACATTAATAGAACAAGTCAACAACATGAACTTAGACGATTTGAGGATGCTAAACAAATTAGCTGTCAGTCGTATCAATGAATTAACTGCTAACTTTAGATTCAACTTTAAGAAGGGTGATCTAGTCACTGTTAAGATGAATGGTAGAACTACTGCACCTGGTGTGGTTGAGAAGGTTATGCGTAAGAACGTACAAGTTAAGGTTATGAATGAAGACGGTTTAATCAGAGGTATTTATAATTGTACCCCAACATTATTAACACATAGGAGTAAGTAATGAGTCAAGAAGCTACATTCAAAAAGAATGGTGGTTACTTCATTGATGGAGTAGCATACATGGATTGCAAAGAAACTGGAGAACAAGTTGCAAATGTAAGCTTGTCTGCTACATCAGTAATGGGTAGTAAAGCTTTGATGCATAGGTGTTTATCACTGATGTCTGAGCAAGAACGTAATACTTTGTTTGGGAAAGGAAAATCTGGTAAGACTGTAAGACCCCGTGGTTGGAAATGGATGAAGGAGTTTGTTGATGCCGATGGTACTGTTTACCAAAAAGGTGTTGAGCAGCCTGAGCTGAAGGGCAAACGTCCAATTACAGACGTGAAGGCCATATACGAAAAGCGTGCTAAAGCTAAAGAGACAAAGGCTACTCGTGAAAACAAGAAGCTTTTAAAGATGGATGCAGAAAGACGAGAAATGAAGAAGGCTCATGAAGCTCAGAAGGATTTTTTAAATCATAAGGTGGAGAAGTAATGACCAAAAAAGAATGGTTACAGGAAAAGATTATGTGTGATGAATGGGGACGTCCGCCAAGTTTGGCTGATGTTCCTCTCACCATAATGACAAGAAAAGAAGCCTTCATAAAACAAGGTGGTGATACTAAATCTATTAACGAACTTTGGAAAGAAGTTAAGGAGAGTTATAATGGCAAAAAAGAAAACTAAAGGTCAGTTCGAAAACTACAAAACATTTGAACTGAAGGATGGTACTAAGTTTCTGGCAAAAGATGAAAAGGATGCCAAACTATACAGGAGTAAAGTTGAAGCACGTAATTAATTGCTTTGAGGAAGATAATCCTGTAATACACGAAAAGTGTAGAGAAGTATCCGTTGAGGAAGGATTGGAAATTGCAGCAGAACTATTTCAGATACTCAACAAACGAAAAGACGGTATTGGATTGGCAGCTAATCAGGTTGGAATAGATGCTGCAGTAGCAGTGGTCAATGTTCGTGAACCGATTATTCTGATCAATCCAAAGATCGTTTCTGTTGGAGAAGAAGTACCTTATTATGAGGGTTGTTTGTCGTTTCCAAAGAAAGGTGTTTATACTAAACGATTTAGTGAAGTTGAAATTACGACAGATCAGGTAGAAGATCACAAATTGGGTGGTTCATGGTTTTTTTCTGGTAGACCAATGGAATCTGGAAAGGGTAGTTGGGAAAAGAAAAAGCAAGAAAAAGATGATGAACTTAGGCTCTTAGAATGTGTAGCAATACAACACGAAATAGATCATTTGAACGGTGTAACAATACACGACAATGCAAAGCCACTACAACCAATGATTGCAGAGAAAAAGCCTGGTAGAAATGAAAAGTGTCCGTGTGGTAGTGGTAAGAAGTACAAGAAATGTTGCATAAACAAACCAACTGCAGAACAACATCCAGATAGAGATATACAAAATGAAGAATATTTTGGAAGAATTGAGCAAGATGGTTGGGCTACAAGTGGAGGATAAATGATAATGTTAAATCCAGAATATCAAGAATGGTTGTTAGTTTTTGCATTGCTTCTTAGTGTATTTATTAGTACCGATGCAATAGATTGGTTAGCTGATAAAATTCAGGAGTATTTCAATGACAAAGAATGAAGAGTTAATGGTAATAATGATGGAAGAGTGTGCGGAACTAATTCATCAGTGTTCTAAAGCAATACGAAAAAAAGAATTTGAAAAGAACGATGCACTAAAGGAAGAACTTTGTGATGTCAGATGTATGTTAGATTTAATGGTTGAAAACAAAATTATCACAAACATGGAATTAAATAACGGAGCTAATCTTAAGAGATTAAAGCTTATGCAGTGGAGTAGCTTATTAAAGAAATAAAACGTCGACGTAAAAAGAAGGTAACATCTAAGATTGATGGTGATATTATTGATCTTATAATGGATCATTTTAATGTTTTATCTTTAAGTGATTTACCAAAGGAAAAACAAGTTTTAACTGCAGAAGATTTTGATATAATTGTAAACGTTGCAGAAAGAATGTACTTAGAACAATTATTAGAGTGCGGCATAATAGGAGAATCATAATGAAATCACCACTAAAAATAATAGAAAGGATGGTCAAAGATTATCCAAATGATATGGAATTAGGAAGTAAAATACGACATTATATTTACTGGTTGAAGGGAAATAAAGATGATAAGAAAAACGGGTAATGAAGAAGTTGATTACATACTCATTGGAATAGTAATTGGAATTATGATTGGCATTTTTATAGGGCTTACAATAACAGAGATACAGGCAATAAATGAATATAACATATAATAATACAATAAATCCTGAATTGGATTCTAGAGGTAAACCAACAATGTCGTGGATGGAGGAGTGGCCATTAGAATTACGTAAAGCAAAGTTTTTTGAATGGTGTAGTGTCTTTGATAAAAGAGAAGATGATTTACTAAGAGATGATTATCAAATATTTTCACATAGACTACATTGGCATGAACATCCATATTGTGAGGAGATGAAATCTGTAACAGACTTACACACGCGTATATGGTACACAATGGTATTTTCATTTAGTAACGAACATTGGCTAACATTTAAAACATTAAAGGATGAAGGACTTGGTGCACTTGCTGAAAGATTTGCTACTGAACGACATGCTCGTAGTGATTTATTTCAAATATATTATCCTAAAGGAACCAATGTAAGAGAATGGTTATTGGAAGGACCAAAGAAATGTGCAGACGATATGGTTCATGTATTAAAAGAACGTGATAAACGATGGACTATGATGGAACTTGCCAAAGTGTTTTGCGAATATTACAAGGAACATCAGGGATTTAGAGCACCAATGTACCCATGTAAAAACTTTGCTAGATATATGGCAATGACATGGCCAAACGATTACGATCCAGATTCTGTTTTATTTGGTGGAACTGGACATTTTGACGGTTTACATCAAATATTCGGTGGTAAGAATTTAATGAATAAAGTCAAGTATGAGATTGATGACGACGGAGAATTTATAGCAACAAATAAGGCAGGTGAAATGTGGTTGGATCAGATGTATGATTTGATCGATGACGTTAGAAATCCAATGGTAGAACAAAAGTTTTTAAATATGGAAGATAAAACATGCTTCTTTTATAAGCACATTGCCATAAATCATGGTGTAAAAAAACCAACCAAAAGAATACCATACAATTGGATATTTCCAGAAAATTTCAGTTTACGCAAGGAGATAACATGAAAAAACTAATTAAGACTGTATTGAGCGAATTTAAAGGCGCTAATTTAGAATCTGAAGCTGCTAGAGAAAGAATCGCTAAAGCAATTATTGATAGAATGAGAAACAACGATACTGGTTGGCATTTGAATCTAGGTGAGTTGTTTGTGCACGAAGACGATATTTAAAGTAAAGGAATTATAGTGGAAATTAAATTTAAACACAAGGTAAGTGTACCGTACGAAGAAGCCAAAAAGGCATTTGTAGATAGAAATGGGAAATTATTAAAGTTCTTAATACCACTTGGTGTAAAGTTAGTACATCACAAAGGTATTAGACGAGGCGCTATAACTTCTGTTAAAATTTTTGGTAGAAAGGTAACGTTTAAGGTTGCTACGTATTCTACTAGTAAAACCAAGACGACGTTTAATGACATATTAAAAGAGGGCAATTTTTATGGCATTAAATTTTGGTCTCATCGCCACTTCATTGAGAAGAGTAATGATGGTACTGTGATAAGAGATGAATTAAACTTTACTACTAAAAATAAGTTATACGATTCCTTCTTATGGTTATTACTATTTGACATGTTTATATGGAGATCTATTAAAACTAAGGTATTTTTTTTCCTTAACAAATAGGAGTTAACGATGAGTACAACTAAGTCGTGGCCCGAAGAGCGTGCTGAAATTGCTGTATGGCTTTCAGGTTTTTTGGGCGTATACAAAAAATGGGTAGATAAGATATTGGATAACGATGATCATGAAGTCGATAAGGGAAAGATTATTGATTTACTGCAACAATGGATTGATAAGTTAGAAGATATGAAAATAAAGATAATGAGAATGAGCTCAACACCTAAAGACGAATAAGACATATTTATAATTGATGAAAAAGCTATACGAAAGATCTAGTAATACAACTTCATATTCGGCCGATCCTGGAGAACCAGATACAGGGTTTATTCCGGGTGGGACAGCACGTACACTTGGATTTGAATCGGGTAAACCTGAACCATGGTTTCATCAATTAGATTTTGAGCAAATAGAATTTCCAGTTGCATCGTATGTTTTTGGTTCGAAAAAAGCCGATAAGAAACTTGCGTACACTGTAAAAAAGTCTGCTTCAGTTAGTGACATAAAATCAGTATTACAAGATCTGGATGCAGAAATTGAAGAGATAAAAAATAACACAGAACAAATGTATCAGGACATAAAGAGATGATTATTAGTTTTTCACAAGGTTGGAGGTATATTTATTAGTATGGGATACTTACAGAAAACAGATAGTAAAGAGAAACCAATATTAGATTGGCACACACTTTACAACGAGATCTCACGGTTTTACAGCACCAATCAGAAAGAGATAAGCAAAATTCACGATGGGCCAATTGACTTAGATTCAGTACAAGCTGAATTATTTCACGCTCTCATTGTAGATTATGCTTACGCAAAGCAAGGGAAGGTTAAGTTAAATTACATATTAGCTGAAAGCTAAGGAGGTTATAAATGTATTTGGATTTAAACGGAGAAAATACTAGCGTTACACCTGCGCCTATTTTTACAAACAGTGGTATGTATACCAAAAATGTGGAGAAGGTAATGACTACTGAAGAGATTGTAATGCGTTTAGAAGCTGCTTTATATGATAAAGATTGGGCAGCAATAGAATTACTACTTGAGGATATACAAGTAGATGCTTATGAAATAGAAGATTTTGACGAAGAAATAGATTAGATATGGGCCCGCTTGGTATCGACGGGTGTTTTTTGACAATGGAGTGCAGCAGAGTTTGAGCAAGACTCGTTACAAAAGGCTTACTAACTCAATTGGCGATGTATCGCTAGAAGGGTTGGACATTGATTGGCATTTGGCTGAGTACGATGTACCTAGTCTACCAATCGGTAATGACCAACCAACTTACGCACTAGCTGCTTAAGTTCTTGGGTTGTCTGACACCCGAGCATAAAATAAGTTAGACATCAACTCGTGTGGTAGAGTATAAGAGTCACCAGTTAGCAATCTGAACAAATGCTCGATGGTGGGTTTGTTGATTAACTACCGGATTTGGAAATCAACTAAGCTGTGAATGACTCGTTGTTGATGGCATACCGGACGGGAGTTCGAATCTCCCCGGGTCCACAAAAAAATATGAAAAAAAGTGAAAAAAAGGGTTTCATCTTAACAAATTATCGTTTAGATTCTAACAAATAATAGGAGTTTGTCATTATGAATACACTACATAAAGTACTTTTTGCAATTATAACTGTTACTTTTATTAATGGTTATGTTTCAATATACTTCATGAAGGAACATAAACAAGTATACGTAGATCATTATTCTGATTTGCTAGTTGAAAACAAAAGACTACATACAGAAATCGCTAAATTCTACGAATATGGTGTTAACGTAAAAGTTACTATGTACCAACCAGTTTATCCACAAACAGACGACACACCGAATATCACGGCTGATGGAACAAGAATACGAATCAGTAGAGCATCAGATTATAAGTTTGTTGCATTATCTAGAAATTTACTAAAGAGATGGGGTGGACCATTTGATTATGGAGATTTTATCCTGATCAAGGGTACAAAACATAAAGATGGTGTTTATCAAGTACGAGACACTATGAATCCAAAATGGGTTAATGTTGTAGACATATTAGAATCAACGCATGTAGAACCGTATGCGTATGATAATGTCAATATTTTTAAACTATCATGGTTACAAAAAGAAGAGGATAATACATGAAAATAAACGCAGAACAAATTCAAGAAAATTGGGCTCAACTGCAAAATGTTATAAACACAACCTACGAAGGTGAAAGATTAAAAAACATATTGCTACTACATGATCATTTTAAAGATCGTATGATGTTAGCACCAGCGTCTGGAACTAAATGGTTCCATAATGCTTTTCCAGGTGGTTATACAGCACACGTATTAAATGTTATAAAATGGGCACTTGAATATTATAAGATGTTTGAGAAAATGGATATGCATGTTTCAGATTTAACAAAAGAGAATGTTATATTTTGTGCAATGTTCCATGATCTTGGAAAAATAGGTGATATGGATAACGATTATTATATTACACAACCAGACGATTGGAAAGCTAAAAAGTGGGGAAGACCTTACGATCATAATCCAGAATTACATTGGATGTCAGTTACTGATAGATCATTTTGGTTGTTGAATCAATTTAATATTCCAATGTCACAACAAGAATTTTTAGGATTAAGAATGGCTGATGGTTTATATGAAGATGCCAATAAGCCATATTTCTTTGAAGGTGCAGAATGGAAAGCAATAAAATCGAATATAGGTTTTATAATTCATTATGCAGATTCTTCTGCTACTAGGTGGGAAAAGGAACAGTATATGTTATCTGGAGAAAGTAGTGTAGACTTTCCTAAAATTATGAAGGGTATTAAGAAAGAAGATCCTGTTTTGGGTGATATCGATACCGATAAATTAGGAGATCTATTCAAATGATATTAGAAATAAGTTTAGTACTTGCATGTATTGTTGTTCTAACTGAATTGTATATAATTGTCAATCTATACAATAAGACAGATAGATTGGAACAATGGGCTGATTCTACGTATATAAATATACAAAACACCATACAAGCCATGCGAGAAATAGATAATACTGGTCATTTCGAAGCAGATGATGAAGTAGGAACAATATTCCAAGAACTCAAAAAAACCATTGATGAAATGGACAAAATCACAACCAATTAAGGAGTAACAATGCCACGTAAAAAATCAAAAACTAGAATGTATTTTACAGAAGAAACTGAACAAGCAATTATTAGATATAATGACACTAATGATTGGAGAGTAAAGAATCAAATTTACAACGAACACTTACGTGCACCGTTTGAAAAATTGGTTGAAAGCATAATACATACATTTAAATTTTATTATTTTGATGTTCCAACAGAAGATGTTAAACACGAAGTAATATCATTTATGATTACAAGGTTAGATAAGTTTCAAGCTGGAAAAGGAAAAGCCTTTAGTTATTTTAGTGTTGTTGTTAAAAACTGGTTGATTTGTCATAACAACGGTAACTATAAAAAGTTAAAGACTCATAACGATGTAATTGATCTTAAACATAAAGATGCAAAAATGATGACGTATGAGGATAATCAAGAAGAATTACAATCACAAAATTTATTTTTTAATTCTATAATAGAATATTGGGAAGAAAATATTGATAAGACATTTAAGAAGGATCGTGATAAACGAATAGCTTGGTCTATTTTGGAATTGATGGATAAGGTTGATACTATAGAAATCTTCAACAAAAAAGCTTTATACATTTTATTGAGAGAAATATCTGGTGTAAAGACACAACACATAACTAAAGTTTTAAACGTTATGAAGGGTCATTATTCAAATCTAGAGCGTCAATGGCAAACCACTGGCACTGTTGGCCAAAAAGCCGCACGACTTACAAGTCTTAGATCTTTTTAGAATAACCGTATATTTATAGTCAAACAAGGATGTTCTAATGTCTGCTGACTATGAAATATATAAGGGAAAAGGCCTAAGCGATCTATTCAAAAAGATAGACGATAATCAGGCTCGCAATAAGATACAGATAGAATCATTAATCCAAGAGATGATGGTTTATATCAAAGATCCTCAAAGTGCGCAAACTCTATTTCCTATGATCAGCGATTTTATGGAATCTAACATTAGAAATGATGAGTTATTAGTCAAACTAGGGGCAGTCGTACAGCGAGTAATGCAAACCGAAAATAAATCTATGGATGGAGAATTCGGACTTTCTGATACTGAGAAAGAACAAATACTTGGTAAGATAGAGGAAGCCGCAAATAATATCCAAAACGACATAGACGATATTCAGCTTGATATACAAAACACAGAAGCTTCTAGATAGGAATTAAATTATGAATTCTAGAACTGTATCTGGTATTCTAATAGATAACGTTGCTAGTTTAAAGGATAGCAAAGTTGAAATTAGAGATACTATGCCTAATGAGAAACGTGTTAGGGAAATCGTAGAGGATATGATTGGTGCTAATTCTACGATTTCTATTCAAGTAGTATTAGCAGAAGTAGAACACACAATTTACAATGAAGACGATTTAGAAAAGGCAAATCTAAAATCTCCAATTTTTATTGGATCAATTAAGGCTTCTCCAACATTAAAGGGTTACGAAGTTGGATCTGGTGCAAGTGGTTGGATATTTCCATTAGATCCAAATATTAGAGCATATCCAATAAAGGGTGAGCTAGTTCCTATAGTCACATTTGGTGGACAGACATATTATATAAATGGTCCAGTTGCAACAAAAGCAAATCCTAATAATAACTTAATGGCTTTGATTACCAATGAAGACGGTAAAGGAAAAAGCAACAAGGGTAATGTACTTGGATGGTTATCTGGAGGGAGAGAAAAGGGAGGATTTGTACCTACTGATATTCCTAGACCAGTTAAACAATTTCCAGGTGATTGGGCTATAAACGGTAGAAACGATCAGTCAATTAGAATTGGAAAAATTGGTGATAAGGATGGCAATTCACATGCTGTTATGAAGTTTAGAATTTCTCCACAAGAAACAAAAGCAGCTCAGTTGTTAACACCAAGAAAAGAAGAAATAAATGAAGATGTGGCATCCATATACATGTCTAGAGATGAAGAAGTTGAACTTAATATTATTCCAAAAGCTGGTAAAGAAATAACACCTAAAAAATTTATAGGTGATCAAATAATCATAGATTCTACTACACTCGTTTTTAATTCTAAACAGGGTGGAGACATTAATTTATATTCTGGTAAAAACGTAAATATGGTATCAAAGAATGTACAAAATATTGTTGGAGAAATTGTTAACGTTGGATCAGATAAAAAAACACAACCTGCTGTTTTAGGAAATTCTTTGGTTGATTTTCTAGTAGAAGTTGTACAAGAATTAAATAGACTTGGAGGAAAACTCGCCGGTGCAACAGGAGTTGGAAATTTGGGAGTAACGGTTCCTATACCTGGTTTGGGTGGAGCAGGATCTGGTTTACAATCTTATGCTGCGGAAGTAACAAAGGAAAGATTAGAGAAAAGATTATTAAGTAACAATGTTAATATTTCCCAAAAGAAGAGAAGTGGATTATAATGGCCGATTTATTTTGTAAAAACATTACATCTGCAAAAAGACATCTTCCAGAAAATGCTAAATTACTTTTAGGTGATCAAATTACTGGTGGTTCTGCAGTTAAGACTGGTAATTCTGAGCAGCCAGATCAGAACGAAACAGATCAACTTGCAGGAGAAATATTTGGAACTTTACAATTTACAGATTTATATCCAGTTGGAACTGTTTTGGGAGCGGGGGATTTTGTAACTGAAGGTGGATTTGTTGCTGGTCCAGATGGTGCTGATGTAATACACAGTGGATATGGTGGTGAAGCTAAAGCATTTGCTGCTGGAACCGATTTAAAACCTGGAGATCTTGTAATAAACGGACAAGTTAATGGTCCAAATGGAGAAGTTATAGATGCTCCATTTCAAGTTGATACAGAAGGTTACACTGTTGCAGATGATGGAGCTGTTGTTTCTCCAACGAGTGATGGAGAAGACGATGCATACTGTTCTCTACAGGAATTAGCTGGTAAACCAGAACGAGGAAACTTTTTAGACGATGCAATTGCAGAATTAGATTTAGACTTAGATATTCCAGGTTTGGACATGGCTTGGTGGGTGGTAATACAACAAAAGATAAATGAGCTCACCGCTTTACAGGGTAAATTTTTAGCAAAGACTAGAAACTTAGTTGCACTAGTGGAGATGGATCCAGATGATGCGTGTAAGTATGTTCCTAACGTGGAAAAATTATTAAAGATTATGAGGAAGGTCCAACGTAACCTGTCTAAAGTAAGAAAGATTTTAAAACAAGTTCGAAAAATAATTAAAGCCATAAAAAAAGCAATTAAATTATTGAAGTTTATTTTTGCACCTATTAGAATAGTAGAAGCATTCTTATTTCTTTTACAGATAGTAAATGGTATGGTCAATATGATAGATATTGCATTTAAGAATATAACTGATACAACAAAAATTCTTCCACAACTTATAGCACAACTTTCTAAGATATTAGCACAGTGTGCAACAAATAGAGGTATGGAATCTGGGTTAACAAAAGAACAGTGCGAAGCTTTAGGTGGAATATATGTAGAACAGAGACCTGGAGATATAGGTAATACAGCAGGAGGAATCGCAGATGATGGAACGGATTCTCTTGCCGATGGATTAGGAGATGGTACAGATGATGAAGATTACTTGGAGCCAGGTTTAAACTTAAACCCTGGAGATACTATCTCATCTGGTACAGCGGTTAATAATACAACTGGTGATTCGTTAACTGCACCAGCAACTATTCCAAATGAAGATGGTTGGAATATGGGACCTGATGGTGGAACAGGTGAATCTGATAATGCTATGATGTCACAAGACGAATTAGAAGCATTGATAAATTCTCAGATAATTGATATGCAAGAATGTTTAACAGATTTAGATGATTTTGAAAAAACTAGAGACTTTAGTTAATATATAATATAAAGGAAGTTAACAATGAAACAAAAACAAGTAGACATGCTAAAAACATTAATAAAAGAAATGGTGTCTAAAGAAGTTGCTAAGCAGATAAAATATGTAATTAATGAAATTACTAATCCTCCTCTACCTAAAAAAGAAGAGTTAGTTGCAGCTAAACCTGCACCAACAACTAAGCCTGAAATATCAATAAAGGATAATCCAGTATTAGAGAAAGTTCTTAATGAAACTCAAGGTGGAATAATGGGTAATGATGAATATCCAACTATGGGTGGAAAAACATATACTTCACAGGATATGAATACATTGGCTGCTCCTCAGCAAATGCAAGTAAGTGACGATACACCAGATTTTTTAAAGAAAGCTATGAGTGGTCATTCCGCAAAAGTTGTTAAAGCTATAGAGACAAAGCATGGCACTAGAGCTTCTTAGATTAGTTAGAAATCTTGCAAATCTTAAGAACGAAAAAACAAATGAAAATAAGTTCTTAAAGACAAAACCCAAGATACAGGAATATAAACAAAATATAGAAGCTTCTAGAAAAGAGGCTGCTGCTATTCATGATTATGTTTCTAGGGCACAAGTTATGCAAGATCCAAATGGGACTATTCCACCATGGGAATCTGAGTCGTTTACACCACTAATTGGTGCACTTAACACAATTGTAACATCTGTTAACCAAGCCGAAAGATTACAAGCTGTACAAGATTTAAACCAATCATTAGATATTGGTATTGCGATAACAAATGCAGGTCAACGGTATTTAACTACAAGAGGAAGAGCTTTGCAAATAGGAGCTACGTTTACAAAGATAACATCACAACTTGCTTCTCAGCTTGGAGCTGGAGGAGGAACTATTAAATAATGGCACTAGAGAATCCAAGAACAACGACAGTATTTTTAAGGGATAACGATCCAGATTCAAAGATAGGAGTAACTTTGCCTCTTAAGGTTGGTAAAAATGGTTTCTTTAAACAATCTGATACATTGTTAGAACAGACAAAATCTAATTTAAAGAATTTATTATTGACAGTAAAGGGTGAACGAGTAGGAAATCCAGAGTTTGGAAGTAATATCTTTAATTTATTGTTTGAAAATTTTACAACAGATTTTGCAAAGAGATTAGAAGACGAAATAAGATTATCAGTTGCAAACTGGTTGCCACATGTTCTTCTAAATGGCGTAATTATAGATGCAAGACAAAACGATAATGCAGTTAACATAACAGTGCAGTATGCGTTAGTAACTGATCCGAATTCTTTAGAATCGTTACAGTTAAATTTAATGAGATCCGGAGACTAGTATGGCAAGCGTTAAGCCTAGACCAAAACAGGTAAACTACCTAAATAAAAACTTTGCTTCATTTAAGGGAGATCTAGTAGAGTTTGCAAAAACGTATTTTCCAAATGCGTATGCAGATTTTAATGAATCCTCACCTGGAATGATGTTTATAGAAATGGCATCATATATTGGTGATGTACTTTCATTTTATATAGATGAACAATTTAGAGAGTCGTTGTTGGTTTATGCAGAAGAAAGAAAAACAGTTTTGGATATTGCTCAATCATTTGGTTACAAACCATTATTGTCAAGTCCTTCTATAGCAAGTGTAGATTTTTTTCAAACAGTTCCAGCTAAGGGATCTGGAGATGCTGCAAAACCAGATTATGATTATGGGTATACTATAAAAGAAGGTTCAGTTGTAGAAAGCAATGAATATGGCAAATCGTTTAGAACATTGGGAAATATTGATTTTCAACATTCCAGTTCCGCAGATCCAACTGAAGTATCAATATACGAAATAGATGATGATGGAGTTCCCTCTAAATATTTGTTAAAGAAGACAACAAGTGTTGTAAGTGGTACTATTACGAAGGAACAGTTTGATTTTACAGATGCAAAAGCTTATGATTCAGTAAGACTAGGGAAATTTCCAGTATTAGAAATAATATCAGTAACTGATAGCGATGGTAATAAATGGTATGAAGTAGATTCCCTAGCACAAGATATAATATTTGATGATGTACCAAATACTGCAGAGTTTGACGAAAATTTGGCTGCATATAATGACACTACTCCATATCTCTTAAAGGTCATAAGAACACAGAAAAGATTTAAAACAAAAGTTGGTGTAGATGACAGAACAACAATTCAATTCGGATCAGGTACAGCTACTTCAGCTGATGAAGAAGTAATACCAAATCCGTCAACGGTTGGTAATTCGTTCACAAATACGAACTACTTAAATAATAACAGTGCACTAGACCCTGCAAATTTTTTAACCACAGCAGTCTACGGCGCAGCACCTAGCAATACAACACTGACCGTTGAATACAGTTATGGAGGTGGAGTAGAAGCAAACGTTCCATCGAACACTATTAACAGTATAGGTGAATTAAAATTATTAATGGAGAATCCTCAGAATTTTGCTACAACATCAACTAAGAGAGCAGCATTAAGAGAATCTAGAAATTCAATAGCGGTTAATAATCCTGTCCCAGCTACTGGAGGTAGAGGAAAAGAATCTCTAAAAGAAATGAAAGAAAATACTAGACAATATTTTCAAGCACAAAATAGAGCTGTATCTAAAGAGGATTACATTAACAGAATTTATAATTTACCAGCTAAGTTTGGTAACGTTGCTAAAATATACATTACGCAAGATGATCAGTTAAATGCTGGTGAAGGTGTAATTCAAGAATCAACCATAACACAACAAACTCTAGATGATTTTGGTGGGGAAATACCTATGTCAAAGGTACAACAGAGAATACCTAATCCAATGGCATTAAATTTCTATATTCTTGGGTATAACAACAATAAGCAACTAGTAAAGGTTAATCAAGCCACTAAGAGAAATGTCAGACAATACTTAGGACCATACAGAATATTAACAGACGCCATAAATTTAAAAGACGCGTATACTATTAATATTGGAGTCAGGTTTGCGATCTATTGCAAAAAAGCATTTAATAAGCAAGAAGTAATTTTACAGTGTATACAAAAAGTAAAAGACTATTTTGACATAGATAAGTGGCAAATTAATCAACCAATTATTTTATCTGATATTGCTTATGAAATATCATTAGTTGATGGTGTTAATAATGTAATTCCACCGATAAACAATAATCCTGAGAAGCAACTGATCGTTATTACAAATAAATTCAAAGAGAATTCTGGATATTCTGGAAACATTTATGATATACAGGCTGCAACTAAAAACGGAATTATTTATCCTTCATTGGATCCAGCAATATTTGAAGTAAAATTTCCAAATTCTGACATCGTTGGTAAAGTCTTAGGAGATTATTAATGGCTCACTTTTTTGTATACCCTGAAAAAGATGCTACAATTGTTAGAGGTCCAGTAGAATCCAATGATTCTAGTAAGAAAAACACTGGACTCGACGAGATATTAGAAGTAGGTAAAACCTTTCAAACCTTTAGTACATCATTTGATAAGGTTGCTAGATCATTAATTCAGTTTGATATATCGACAATTTCCGCTTCTGTATCAGATGGTACAATAGCTTCTGGATCTAAATTTTATTTAAACATGTATGATGCTGGTGCATCTGAATTAAACAGAGATCAAACTTTATATGCTTATGCAACATCTCAAAGTTGGGATGAAGGAGATGGTAAATTTTCAGATACACCACAGGGTGAAAATGGAGTAAGTTGGAGATATAGAACAGCAGATACTGGTTCTCAGTGGGGTCACATAGATAGTGGAAGTTGGGGAAGTACATATTTTTCTGGCTCAGAATATACAGCTTCACAAACGTTTAATAAAAACGATGACATAGACATGAGAATGGACGTTACCAATATTGTTAACCATTGGATTAGTGGTTCTATATCAAACGAAGGATTCTTAATTAAGCGTGCAGACGTTGAAGAAACAGGTAGTCAATATAGTGGGCTATTTAAATTCTTTTCATCCGATACTCACACAGTATTTCAACCAAGATTAGAAGCTGTTTGGGATGATTCAGTATGGAGCACTGGATCATTGGATTCATTGACTTCTAGTCAAATAGAAAGATTACATATACGATTAGAAAATTTTAGACCAGTTTATAAGAAGGGTAGTTTATCTACTATTCGTGTAAAAGGTCGAGAGCAATTTCCAGCAAGAACACATTCAGTTACATCATCTTATCAAGATGTAAAAACATTACCAAGTGGATCTAGTTATTATTCTATAGTTGATACCAAAACTGATCAAGTAATAATACCGTTTGGAACTGGATCTGTTATTAGCTGTGATTCAGAAGGGAACTATTTTAATCTAAGAACAGAAGGATTAGAAGCAGAAAGATTTTATAAAGTTGAATTTAAAATTGAAAGTGGTTCTGGAATAAACAAGACTGTTAATTATTTTGACGGTGATGATGCATTTAAGGTGGAAAGATAATGCCAAGTAAAAAAGCAAAAGAAAGAAAACGTAAAAAAGCCGCACTAAATAAAAAGTGGGCAACTGAAGGTAGAACAGCTAATCAGCATAAAAAATGGTTAGCAAAAAATAGTGGATCAATGAACCAACCTAGATTTGGATTAGGTAGAAGATAATGCCATATACTCAACAAGAATTAGAAGCCAACGAACATTATCAGTCCATTAAATCAAGGGACGAAGTAAAATATCATGCAGAATATAATGCTGCAAGATCTAAATGGTTAGCAGAAGGCGGAAACCTTAATGATAGCTTTAGAAATTCTGATGATGTTATTCAATTATATGAAGACCCACAAACTGGAGAAAGATACCAGTCAGACAATCAATTTTTACGGTGTATGATCTATCAACGAAGATATAGGACTAACGCAGACACTAAGGATATTCTGAATAGACAATTTGAGGAACTATAATGCCTAGCCAAAAATCACGCAGGTTAAAACATATTCCTGATAAGTTATTCGATTTAATAACATTACCAGATTCTAACGATTATACAACTTATCGAGATAATGAATTATATCCACAATTTGGTGGAGAAGTATATCTTTCTGATAAATGGCCAGATAAATTATTCGGGTTAGATCCAAATGATGTTATAAAAATTTGTGTTTATGGAAATAATGGAGGTTTAATTGCCACCGAATTTATGACACATAATGAATTCGAATCATTTATAAACACATCGATGACAGGTGAACCAGCAATTGTTAGATTAGATCCTGGTGCAATACTTCGTTCTTTAGGATATAGACGTGGAAGGTTTACTTTAAAGTTTGAATTTATGAGATTGAAGGCTGGTGGACCATTTCCTATACTTGTAAATGGTAAAGAAAAAATTTACTTTGGTCAATTTAATGAGGCAGAAGATGGATATTTGTATGCACAAACAGAGCATCCAGAATCTGAAACAATAGAAGGAGATCAGCTTTACGTAAAAGAAAATAAGTTTATAATACAAGAAATTTCTTCAGATAGAACAGAATTGATCGTTTCTCCTGGATTTATTAATGACGAAAATTATATTGAATCATTTAGATTGGCTGCATACAATTGTCTTAATTGGTTTCCGGATGAGGGAATGACCGCAACTTTTGCAAACCCAACAAACAACATTATAAATTTCCCACCAGAGTTTAACGTACCCAGAAACTGGATTAATGGTACTATAAGAATAAATGATGCTTACTTTATGGGTAAAACAATCATACCTGAAGAAAGAGATGAATTTGTAGTTGATCCAGATATTGACATTGATACTTTAAGACCAAACTTATTAAAGGATAAAAATTTAGATAGTTTATATGGATATATTTCTCATGGAGCATGGCCAAATGTAGACGTTTTAACTCAACAGGATTTAGTACTTAAACGGGCATTGTTTTTGGAATCAGTTGCCGAAGCAAATCCAGTTGGTCAGCTAGCTGTAAAGGCCACTGTGAAGAGTGCTATTAACTTATCACAGGGATTTTTAGAAAGCATTAATAGAACTTCACAAGGTGCACAAGCAGGAATGGTTAAGGTTAACTATTCTTTCTATACAGGTCCAGCAGCTAGAATCGATTCTGACATTGAAGGTGTAACGATGACTATGAGTGTATGGGTTAAAGCACCAGAAAATAGTTATGTTCAATTAATGGCTCATTCGGGTGCATGGGGTTTAACGGGAAATACAGCTTACGGTGAATACACAAAAGCTACTGGACAATGGCAGAGAATACATAATACGTTTACATTAACAAACACAAAAGAAAATTCGTTTCAGTTCAGATGTATATGGTCACCACAAACTACAGCTTTGGCTGGTCAAGATTCTATAGTAGGAACAGAAATATTATGGGCAGGTGCAATGTTGCAACTTGGTTCTGAAGTAAACCCATTCACTAGAATTCAAAATCAATCAGAAAGTACAGTAGAAATAACAACAGCTGGAACTATAAAATATGCAGATCCAGAAGGCACACTAATGGAAGCAACTTTCCCAGAGGGAAATGCTGGGTTTACTCCAAATATGGCTGGTGGAATCCTTACGATTGAAGATGGATTAGCAATAGACGATATGTCTACTGCATTAAGCTATACTGATTCTGAAATAGAAACAATTTTTGAACCAATACTAATTCCAAAAGAAGGATCAGAAGGAAAACCTGGTGGAGCCGTAGCTGATTGGGATCAGGAATTACACTCTAGAGCCATAACAGTTACTGCACCAGATGGATCAGAAGGGTGGTCTAATGGATATAATGGACAATCACCTACATCAAAATATTCTCATGCTGGTACTGCTCAAGCTGGGTATCATGCACAATGGACTTTGGACAAGGGACTCGATGGCGAACCATGTATGTTTTTCCCAGATTTAAATTACCTTCCTTACATTTTAGATAGAATGAAGGAAGATGCTTTAGAAGCATGGAATTCAGATGAAAGTTACTACAACGTTAATGGTTTAGAAGATCCAAGACTCAGTAACGATTATATAAATAAATCTTGGTGGCCACACAGGTGGATGGGAATAAGATCTAATGACAGTACAATTGCAACATTAGCAGGATATGGTGTAAAACCAGGTGATACTATTAGAGTTAGCTGGTATCAAAAGTCTGCTCCTGTAAATTTCGATCAAGGATTGAGAAAGGGGGCAAATGTTGGTTTGTATCACTATTATAGAGATGTAGTTAGCCCACCACCTGCACCTGTAGTTTCTATTGAAGAAGTAGAAGCAAACGATGGTTTAATTTTTAATGCAGTAAAAAGTCCTGGTCAAGCAAATTGGAATGCAGAAACTGATTACTTCGATCCTTTACTTGTAGTAAACGGTGAATTTGTTAACGCAAAGCCAACTGCACCACCTGAAAGCTTTCAAACAATGCCCGCTTCAGAATTTCCAGATCCGAAGCCAAGTCAGTTGGATATAGAGGTTGGTCAAAAATCCTCTGGTAAGGGTACATGGGTGGTTGAAGAAACGTTTAAGGGTGGAATGCAATGGAATGTTGATTCAGGAGCAGATACAGAAGGCTTCGAATACAATTCAGCCAAAAATATGTGGAGTGTAAAACCCGGATACTTAGACGATGGATCTGGAGAATTTGTTAGCGGTGTAGTAATAGTACAAGGTCAACCACAAAACGTTAAAGAATTTGGTTGGGAATGGAATGGTTCCCAATGGATTTCACTGTATGAACAACAAACAAATTATACAGATTATACTGGAGCTTTTAGGCAAAAGAAACAAACAGATGATGGAGTTGTTCTTCTTCCAGCTGTAAATTATCCAGCAAGAGAACAGATAGTAAATTCCAAAACAATATCTGAAGATGAAACTTTTATTTGGGCAGGTACAGATTGGGTATTAAATAATGCTGGTGAAATAGAACAAGATGCAGATGGAGAATTTGCAATTGAAAAAAGAACATTCGCTTTGCAAGATTTGGGAAACACCAATGGTGAGGGTTCAGCTAGGAGATATATAGCTTGTGAAGAATATAACGAATGGGAATACGCATCCTTTGAGTTTGTTGTAGGAGATAAATTTAATTTAGAAAAACCAGTTAACCTATATGTGTACGGTCACTATGGTGATTTTGGTCCTTTATATGTTGATAAAGTAAAAGTAGATTTGATTATGACATCTGACATTCGTGTTAGAGTAGATGACAGTGCTGTACTTGCTCCGTTAGAATTAGAGATTGAAGAAATTATAGATTCTAACACCCTCGTAGTTACACAAAAATACGATATAGCAGCAGAATCACAGGGAAATATTTTATCTAATTTTAAAGTAAACAAATTTTCTACATTTGATAAGGGATTTACCATTGATTATAAAGTCCAAGATGAACAGGAACAAAATGTTTTTGCAAGATATGAAGGCAAAATTTTAGATGTAATAAACACCGAAGGTTCAACTCAAGCAATTGTTGATAAAACATATACTCAATTTGGGGAAGAAATAAATGCCATTACTTCTGGACCAGATGTCGTTAATCCTGCCACACCATTTGAAAGTTGGTTTACAAGATATAGGATAAACGATCCAGATAATTTATACACATATTTGGTTACTGGTGATGACAGCAAATCATTAATTATTAATTTTAAACCTGTACAATCTGATGAATATCCAGGAGCACTAGCATACAAACTTTTAGATCCATTACCAGAAGATATTACTGAGCTAGATCAAGTTTACATAGCAGAAGAAGTAACGCCAGATCTTAGGGAAAAAGTAGATTTAATTCCATTCTTAGACGAAGCAATACCAGAAACTGTATTAAGATTACCTAAGTTTCAGGATTTAGATTCACCAATACGTGAAAGACAAACTGAATACTTATCTCACACGGATATTGTTGGTAATGGAAAAGCAGTAAGAGAAAAATTAGAAAATAGATTAATAAGTGGTAGCTTAGAAAAAGCCACTATAAATGTAGACTATGCACAGTTTAAGCATTTTAGTCATTTTGGTTCTGTAGAACAAAGAGTCAAAAATATGAAAACTAAGTTAGTGAACCTTGAAGTTTTTCAACAAAGGAGTGCATCACTAACAGGAAATTACACTGCCACTGGTTATTTGGAAAATAGTCCAGGAACTTCTGTAAGTGCAGCACAAGCTGAAATACAAAAGTGGGAAGATTCTATACGTGACGTAGTTAATGGATTTGATGACTTTGAAAACTACATGTATTTCCAAAGCTCTTCGTATATTACTAGTTCTTTAGGGTTATTCTATGATAACGCTATACCTAAAAAATCTGGAGATGGTACACTAACAAGTCCATACGAAAATTATGCAGTAACTGAATCTCAGTTTACTACATGGTATGATGGCATAATAGAAAATGCTAGAACTTATGACAGAGCAAATCCAAATATGTTAATTAATTTGCTTCCAGAACATATAAGTTATGATGTTGAAAACGAAGATTTCTTAAGGTTTATGCACATGATTGGTCACCATTACGATCAAATATGGACACATATAAAAGCATTAACAGATGTACATGATAGATCAGAAGATATAACTAAGGGAATATCACAGGCGTTAGTTGAACCTGTTGCAAAGTCTTTGGGCTTTGAAATGAAAGAAGGAAAAGATTTAGTTTCACTTCCTCAATATTACTTGGGATTGGCTGAATCTGGATCTAACACTGGAATATACAATGTTAGATTTACAAAGAAATCACAGAAGGATGTTACTAGAGAAATATGGAATAGAATCCTTGCTAGTATGCCATATATGTTAAAGTCTAAGGGTACGAAACAGGGATTAAAATCTGTATTAGCGGCTTATGGTATACCAACCTCAATATTAAGAATACAGGAATATGGTGGACCAAAAATAGGTGGAGAACCTGATTATGAAATAAAACCAAGATTTACAAAAGCATTAGACTTTAAAGCTGCTCAATATGTGGAATCACCATGGTATCATAGTAACGGACAAGCACCAAATACTATAGAAGCAAGGTTTAAAACTGCGATAGAAAAGAATCAAATACTTGCAAACAAAGTTGATGATGCTGGAAAAACAACTGCTGGAATATACCTAACAAATAATAGTGGATCTGGAGATGCAAAGGGATTATTAACATTTGTTCTTTCTGGAAGTGCAGGATTAGAACAAAGTATGAGTATAAAAGAACTTCCGATTTATAACGGGCAATATTGGTCCACAATGGTTAGAAGAAGAAACGCAAACTCATCTTCAATATCTAGTAGCTACGAAGATCAAGTGTTCGCCCACGATGAAGCTACAATGACACAAAGTTTCGATATGTTCTTAGGATATTATGACTCTGGAATAGATCGAGTAATTACAAAAGCTTCAGCCAGTATGACTGTAACTGGTAGCTTATTAAAGTCTTGGTTTGAAACAGGAAGTGCTGCAGGAGATCATACCTGGTTTATTGGTGGTAAAGCGGATGACAATCGGAGAGGGTTTCAGTACAGTGGATCTTTGATGGAATGGAGATATTGGAGTACACCGTTAACAGCATCTGCATTTTTCAATCATGTTGCTGCACCTAAAGCAGTTAACGGAAATCATGAAAGCTCATCATACTTTGACATGTCACTTAGATTCTCAATGGATGATAATATAAATCTTAGTGCAGGCGAAAGTCCAAATGGAATAAAAGATTATTCATTAACTGATGGACAAACTTACGCTACAGCTTCTGGTTTTGCAGATGAAATAAACTTTAGTAATGTACAAGATAGACAGAAAGCATTTGTACCAAGAATTGGTATGGCTAAAAAGTCTAATAAAATTAGATTAGAATCAAATGTACTAAAAACACCAGATGGGTTGCCAACAAATTTAAGTCCAACAGAAAGAGTAGAGGTAAGTTCTTATGATTTAGCTTCTAATGATTCTAACAAGTTAGGAATATTTTTTGCGCCAACAGATGTTATAAACGAAGATATAATTTTATCAATGGCAGATTTAGATTTTGGAAAATATCTTGGAGATCCTAGAGATGAATTTGCAGATAGATATGAGTATGGAAAATTAGATAGAATAGCCGATACATATTGGAAAAAATGGACTACAAAGCAAGGATTTTGGGATTACTTAAAACTTATTAAGTATTATGATTTAAGTTTGTTCGATCATTTAAGACGATTATCTCCAGCAAGGGCCAAGAAAAATCTTGGTATATTAATTGAACCAACACTATTAGAAAGAACTAAAGTTTCCATGGGTAAAAATCCTTCTATGGAAGATTTGAAGAAAACTGCAATATACGACTTTACAGAATTTTACCCGTCGACTTCATCAGCAGAATACAGGAGATATTCTGGAATAGAAGATATTTTAGAAAATTATTCTATATCTGGTAGTGATGCTCTTCAAAGATCTGGAAGTTTAGATGCAATTAGTACACAAATATCTGGATCTCAAATTACAAGAACTGCACGTTACTATTGGGATGCAAACGAAGTAACAAGTAGTAATTTACTATTAAGACAAGGAAGTACTTCTGGAAATGCGGCTTCTGCATCTTCACAAAGGTTTGATTATATAGGAAGTGGATCTGGAATTATAGCTTCTAATTTATTTAGTTTCGAAAGTTTTAAAAACCATGACGATCCTTTGGAGTTAGATTACCAAGGTGATTATAGTGGATCATTTATACGAACTGGTGGAGGAGATAATATATTCTTTGAATCATTTCCACCTAATGTATCAGGATCAAGATTATCAAGATTTAATCAGGAAACTATACCATTCTATTCATCTAGTTTAAGTGCGTCGGTTAACATGCCGTATTCTCACTCGTTACAACCAAGTGAATTTGAATCGGTATATGATAATCATACAGCATTATTTAATTTAGCTTACGCAGGATGTAAGGAAAATGGAAACACCGTTCCATTCGGGGAACAAAAAGCCGTAGAAATATTTGAAACCAATCCATATCAGGTAAAGACTGATAAAGCTGGTGGAAAGTACTTGGATACGGAATTAAAAGGTGAATAATTAGTATAGACTTATATTTATTTACAAATAAGTTCTATTATACAATCGTAGGAGAATATTGAAATGGGATACCTTAATAACGCAACAACTGTTTTGGATGCGATCCTAACTAAGAAAGGTCGAGAGTTACTGGCCCGCGGACAAAACGAATTTAGAATAACAAAATTTGCTTTAGCAGATGACGAAGTTGATTATAGCCTTTGGGATGTAAGTCATCCATTAGGTACTGATTACTATGGACAGGTCATAGAGAATTTACCTCTACTAGAACCTACTCCAGATGCTAATACAACTATGCGTTATAAGTTGGTTACTAGAGCCGTTGGAACAAGAAAGATGTCGACCTTATCTGGAATTCAAAGTTCATACTCACTTACATGGAGTTCACAAGGCAATCCAGGAGAAGCTGGAATTTCAATTACACCTTCTACAACGAATGTTCCAAATGAAGGTACAAACGATCCTGATGGATATTCATTTACGCTTTTAAACTCTTCTATTGCTCGTTTGACTTCAGCAAATAACGACGGTGATGGAGCTAATGGTGGAATAAATTACGTAGAATCTACCCAAAACATAAGTCAAACAGTTTTTGGTAGTTCATGTACTATTATTTCCAAAGCAATAAATGAACCGGCAGCGGGTGAACCTAATCCTACAACGACTTTAATTGTAACCGGTTTAACTTACGGAGCAACATTTGCAACCACAATTGACGTTGGATTTGTAGACGAATCATAAACATAGGAATTAGCCAATGGCTTTTCTAGATAGCAGTATATTAATAGTAGATGCCGTTTTAACCGATAAGGGCAGAGAAAAACTAGCTAGCAATTCTTTTAACATAGAGAAGTTTGCGTTGGGAGATGATGAAATCGATTACTCATTGTACGATGAATCTAATACTAATGGACCAAACTTTTATGGGATTGCTATTGAAAACATGCCAATATTGGAATCATTCACACGTGCAGACTCTGCTCTAAAATACAAATTACATACGATGCCACCTTCAACTACTCAAGTACCACAAATGGGTGGAACACCTGAAACAGTTAGTATGTTTGGAGATGGTGCATCTAGTCCTGATTTTGTAGTAATTTCTCCAGCTACTCTTAGATTTGATGAAGATGAAGACTACATATTTGAATTACAAGATGATGAGTTTGTTGATATAATAGTTGGAGATTATGCAGAACAGGTTAAAAACGTTGCACATACTGTAATAATGGAACAGATTACTTTAGACGGTGAACCAGTAGCCAAATCTAGTTATCAGCAAATATTATTTGGTAAGAACAACGAAAGAATTCCATTAGGTAGACAAGAGAAAAAATTATTTAAAGGTGCATACGTACTTAAATTTCCAAGAGATGCAAAATCAAATATTTCGATTGCCGCTATCAAAGCTGAAGGTGAAATAAGATTGGTAGGTGGACAAGGACTAACACAAAGAATTACAAATGATCAAATTATCTACGCTGATAGAGGTGTTGCAATAAATGTAGAAGGTGCAGGTATTATAACACTTGGTTTAGAAAACTCTAAGACTGGAAAGGGAAATAAAGGTGGCGCATCAACAGTTAATAATGAAGCTGCTATGGAAGGTGCAATTGCAGAAATTTCCAAATCAAATAGAGCGATAATTACCGAAGCAGAACGTGGAACATTTAATGATATTGGCTTAGCTAAAAATAGTCAGATAACAGTATCATATAGATCTAAAGCAGGTGGTGAACAACAAATCAACGCATTTGTTAAAGCCATTAATGCACAAAAAACAAGAATTACATTAACAAGGGCTCTGTCAGCCGCAATACCAGCAAGCGTTGTAATTATGAATGCTTCAAGTAAAGCTGCGGCAGAAGAGGAAAAAGAACAGGACATCGTATTCGATGATGTCATAGACACAAAAAGTCCATTCTCAAAAGACGTGATAAAGGGTGAAAAAGGAACTGACGGTAAGGGAGCTAAAGACTCCGAGAAAGAAGATGATATTAGCTTTGATTCACCAGCTAAGGGAAGAGACGTGGAGCTAGAAAAGTAATGCCAAGTAAAACATTAACGGGCAAGTCGATTAGTTTAGTACCTAAGGTAGTTAACAACCAGAGAAACGTACAGTTAAAAATAACAGGTACAAAATCTGGTGTAACTAAAATAATTGACGTAGTAATTAAGCCTAAAACATAACAAAACAATATTTATTAGTGATTAGGAGTTAAAACATGAGCATATTCACACCATTTGAAGACGAAGATATAATACCGGGTCAGGTTAATACTGTATCCTCCGGTATGTGGTCAGGAGGAGTGGGAACACTGACTGCATTTCATACATCTTCTACACAAAGCGGTAGTACAGGTGAACATTATTACGATGTTTATAATGGTGTTGTCGGCACCAACGCAACTGCTTCAATACAGTTTTCAGTAACCTATGGACATTTCAATGGTTCAGGTTCATTGACAGGAAACAGTAACTATAAGGCTTCTAAGGCAATATACAGACAGTTGAGAAACTTACTACTCCCACAAACAGAAACACAATTTAAGTATGGTGCGGCAAATGCTACATCATCTACTTCTATATTTGCAATCTCACTAAACAGATCAAGATTAAAAGAAAAAATGGATCCGGGTAACTGGGAACTTCATTTATCAGGATCAAATGCATCAACACTTAAGTTGATTGATAACTCAGGTGCTACTGCTGATCCAAATGTAAAATCAACAGTTAGAGAGTTTGATGTTATTTCTGGATCGATTGCTTCAGGAACAGCTAATACTGGTTCAGGAGCAACCCGCTACTATGGAAAATTTTATCCTGAAAGTGGAATACTAGTTTTAGATGCAGATCGTTTAGGTGGTCAGACATTTATATCTGGTTACGGTACATCATCAAATGCTCAAGATAATAATGCCGGAGATTTCTTTGATTCTGTTAAAGGAGGATCTTACTTCGCAGCTAGAAGGGAAGAGCAAATAAAATCTACACATTATTTCTGTAGAGTAAAACATGGTAATTACAATCATAGTCAAAACCCAACTTATTATTCTGGGTCAGATAATGTATTGGCTATTCCATCGTTTAGGACTGATCCTAAGGCTTACATAACTACAGTAGGTTTATACAACAATGCTAACGAGCTATTAGCCGTTGCTAAATTATCTAAACCAATTCTCAAGTCAACAAGCAGAGAAGCCCTCATAAAAGTAAGATTAGACTTCTAACAAAGGTTAGTTATAACCAGATTATTTGCTGGTTCTAAATATTTATTACTAAACTGAGGAAACCAATGTTTGGTCAAATATCAGACGATGACAGGAGAGTAACTCCCTATAAAGTACATAAATCGTTTTCGATTCAATATTATGACGGTACGGATACTGCTACCGATTTAGGAGTATTCCCGTTACACGCAGTTTCAGGAAGTACAAAGGGAAATCCAGGTTTTGTTTCACAATCAGCCGCAACAACAACATACGTTAGCGGTGGAGCCTCATACGAATATTATAAAATCCCACTATGGAACCAAATAAATGCAAACTTTTTTGAGTTTGCCAGAGTAGGTAACCGTAAAGCTGCAAAAGCTGCTCAACCACAATTTATAATTGACAACGGTTTTCCACCATTTGGACGTGGTAAAGGTCATTCAAGTGGAAAGTATGAATGGCAAGTAGTGAGGTGTAGGGAACTTCATGACGAAGCAAACGTTATAAGTATACCACAAAAATTATATGGAGAAAGAATTAGAACGGGATCTATTAGTTTAGTTGATTATTCTGGTAATGTTGCTAGAACAATTAAGGATGATGGATATGGAAACCTGTATGACAATACATATTATACACAGTTTTCAGGTTCAGCTCCAACAGCTAAAGGATCTGGTTCAGCAATAGGTACAGTATCTTACGATCATGGATTAATAATGATTACGGATACTGGTAGCTATTCAAATACAGGGGGAACTGACAGTGGTTCTAACGGGTGGACATTAAATTTTGATTCTACCAAAACAATATACGAACATGAATATACTTGTATAGTTCCCGAAGGTCAATTCAATAACAGTACCAATATTAGTGTTTCGCTAAATAGAAGTGGAAGTTTAACAGTTCCAGCAGGACTAGACATGAATCTTATGAGAGATATTGTCAGTGCACCTGGAGAATCATACTATAATACTGGAAGTGGATATACGGCAACTACGCAAACTGAGAATTTTGCTACTCATTCTGCTTTTATGCCTTATATAACTACAGTCGGTTTGTATAACGATCACGGAGATTTACTAGCTATAGCAAAAACATCTAGACCAATTAAAAATGATACAGAATTGGCGTTGTCTTTTATAGTTAGATTCGATATTTAATATTGTAAGAAAGGGAATAACATGGACGCAATTTACGAACAAATGAAAGAATTATGGAGTGCATTTGAAGAGAATCATGCTAAGCACTCAGAAAAGGGTAACAAAGCTGCTGGGGGCAGAGCTCGAAAAGCCATAGGTGAAATTAAAAAAATGGTTACCGAGTATAGAAAGGCTTCAATAGCAAACGATAAATAGGATGAAAATTATGGCAGAAAATAAAATAAAAGATGATGGTTTTCATATACAAGACCAAAAACATGCTATCAATCAACAGCTAGTTGACATAATAAAATTTAGACAAAATAAAAAATGGTTAATCAGTATTGTTGTAGTTGCTCTATTCGCTACAATACTGGCACTTATGATTTTCTTCATGAGTAACGGTGTTGATGTGGTAGGTGGCTGGAAAGAAATATTATTGCTTATGTTGGGTGGATTCGTTGGATCATTCGCTAAAGTAATAGATTTCTGGTTTAATAACGCGGAAGACGATGTTAAACTGCTAGAACATGCTGATGACTAAATAACTGGAGAAAACAGATGTTAAAGAAGACTTTAATTGGGTTGATCTTAACCTCATCTTTGTTTGGCCAAAATTTCTTTAATGAATTCTTTAAGTATTCAACTGCTTATGGTAGTTTTTCCTTAAATGCGCCAAGATTCCAAGATGATAGATTTTCTATTGTAGGTGGACTAAGCACTGGCCAATTACAAGTTGAAAGAGACGAGAGAGAATTAAAACCAGATTTTCAAAAGTCTTTCGGTATACGGAAAATTGGAAGATTCAAATATGAACCAAAACGTGGTGTAAGAAACGCAGGAAAAGGTGGTGAATGGTACGATGGTTCTGAAAGTAATGCCAATGAAATGGCTACGTTTGGTCCAGTTGAAGGTTGGGAATACCTAATTAAATGGACAGAAGGTAGACAGTGGGGTAATGAGTACTTAAATCAAGAATACTGGTTAAGATTTGTTGGACCATGGTATGTTGCCAGAGTGTCTTGGACTGAATTAGGTTTGGAAGACATAAATTACGGATCTGCAGATTTTAGACTTAAACATGATTTATGGGATAATAAAATCAATATTAGTGTTGGTGCAAAACATAGACAACATCCTGTATATGGATTTGATGCTATGATTTTAGATACTACATGGTACAGAGGTCAATGGTGGAACTTTGCTGAAGATGCTTTTGGTATAGATGATAATATGTGGTTTGATCCAACAATGCAAGATGAAGATGGTAATTGGCTCAATCAGCAATTATATGAAATAGATCCTGTAACAGGAGATCTTAGAGAGATTGAAGGACCAGGCCCATTTTGGAACGAAGGTGGAGAATATTGGGGTCATGACTGGTTGTGGAGAGATGAGAACGGAAAGATTTTCGCATACACAGATAGAGAATATTTTATTTATCACTTTCCAAGAATGTTAGAAAAATACATTGATGGAAAGAAAAAAGACTTAGGTTTCCAAAGAGAAACGTCAATCGTGATAGGAGCTGATTTTTATCATTATGACGCAAATTGGTGGATACACGCTTGGGGTAATTGGATGCCTTACCATTATGGACACGATCTATACTCATACCATAATGCAGACGCATATATAGAACACGTAGATGAAGGTGGTCAGCCACACGAATTTATGTTTATGGAGCCAATGTGGATGCAGTGGCATGATTATGATTTCGGTGCTATATTTGGTGTTAAAGTGAAAGATAATTTGGGTATTTTTGCAGAAGGAAAATATCTGTATTATTGGGAAAGACCTGCCTACGATATAAAACTAGGCCTTAACTATCAATTTATGGGATTTTAAAATGACACACGAAGAAATATACAACATGGTTAGAACAGCATGTGGAGTCTTATTACTGACTTCAATGTTTACAATTCCAGGTTGTGAAGATGACAGAGTAGAGGAACCGTTAGAAGAAAATATCCAAATGTGGGTAAACGGTACTGAGATCATCGCTCGTGAATATTACGAAAGTATTACCACGTACGGGGCATCATCAGTACAGGAAGATGGTTCCATAAAAAAGATATTTGTATTGCACTTTCAACGAGAAGATGGAAGAGTAACACCTGAAAAAGAACACTATGCTTTGATTATGTATGATAATAATGCATCTGTGGCCGAAACCTTAATAGACGAAAAACTATACTTGGGAGGTTCAGCAATGGACTCACTGTTATTGCAAACCACAAGTGGTAGAATTACATTGGAGATTGTAGGTTTATCTGATTACACAGAATTTTCACAAGCATCTATCGACAAATATGAAGACGGTAGAGTTAGTGGTATGGCAGATGGATACTTCTTTAATCCATACAGGGATGAAATGCAACACGGAATAATTATTTTTGACAACTTAAAAGTAGGTACTGATCCAGAAGCCACCTTTTATCAAGGAGTTTATTAATGAGCGATTTGGTGTTAAAACGCGGAAAGACTGCAGTATTAAAGGCGGAAGACGATAATTATGATAGAGGTATGCTCGTAAAACTATTAAAGGATGGCGGGTATAAAGCTGCTTATTGGTATGAAGATCCAAATAAAGTAGCACCAGTAGAAGTATTAGTAGACGGAGAGAGTATCAAAAAAGATGCAAAGGTAGTGGAATTAAAGTTCCACCCTAAATCGTATTATAAGGAAAAATAGTGAACGGAGATGTTAAAATAGGAAAGCTTCTTTGTGACGAAGACATAATCACAAGAAGACAACTTAATCAGGCTTTACAAGCACAAGTAAAGGGTGACAAGCGTACGCTAGGTGAAATACTTGTTGATAAAGGTTTTTGTTCCATAGATGATATAACAGATGTCCTAATGAAATCCAATGGTAATGGACATAATCACAAGATCCCAGATAAGGAAGAAAAGGTGGAAGAAAAAGAAGAACCTAAAGAATTAAGTGAAGACACCAAATTTACAATGTCAATTGGAACAATGATAGGGGTTGGTACGGCAATTGCCTCTGTTGTTGGAATGTATTATATGTTAATTGGTGAAATAGAAGAAGCAAAACAATTGCCAAGTTTAGAGACACTCTACCAAGCAGAATATCCTTCTAGACCAGAGGGATATAACTGGCCAAGATCTTATGAGCAGTATAAGGATCAGGTGGGATCTCTTCAAGATGATGTAGATGACATGTATGGTACGCTTGAAGATTTGGAAGATGTAATAAAAGAGCTGCAAAAAGATATTAAAGATCTCGAAAGAAGAAAGCGAGACAAATAGGAGTTTGTTATGAAAAAAATACTCATATCCATTCTTTTGTTGATGACGGCGTTGAGTGCACAAGTAACTGATAAGAATTTTAAGGATAAGACAGGTGATGGAGTAGCAGTAGTTGTTTTCACATCTAAGTGGGCAGAGAGTGACGGAATGGAGTATGTTAAAGGTGTCAAGGGACATGAAGATGCAAAGATAGTACAAGCTATGTCAGAAGATACAAAAAAGGTGTGCAAAAAATTAAGATTGAGAAATTTTCCGTCGATAGTATTATTTGTTAACGGAGATAAAATTGACACTTGGAAGGGTGATATGGATGGAGTTATAGACGTAGAACCTAAAGATATTAAAGAAGCTATTGAAGACGCAATAGGTGGAGATGTATTCTAATGATAAAATTACAAGATATACTATTGAAGGAATATAGAAGAAAATATAAAAAGCACTGGTCTTATGAAGCGTATACTGATCAGGAAGAAGAATTTTTTGATGAAGTAGAAGATGATTTAAAGAAAATGTTTGGTAAGGATAAGATCTATCAAATAAATGATTTTATCTATAGTATTTTTGATGAAATGTCAAGCGATGAGTGGTTAGCTAAACATACCGGTTTAAGTAAGAAGGCCATTCTTAAACATGCAAAACGTAAAGGTTTAGCACCAATAAAGAGGCCAATAAGATGATTTCATATTTACAAAAATTTAGAGATTTTAAAGAGGGTAGGTTTAAGCCAGAACTTCTTAAAGAGCACGTTTCCAATTCAGAGTTTAAGAAGGTTTTAAAAAAAGCTGAAAAATATTATGGAATAAAAGCCTCAGTTCCAAGTAAAACCAAGAAAATGTGTTTAGATGTTGCAAAACAGAAAATAAACAAAATAGATTATCAAGGAAAATTTACAGATAATAGGAATGTTAAGGATGAAATATACCAATACTATGCTTACATTCAAGGGTGGGGACACAGTAAATTTAAAGGTCCAGCTGATTGGTTTTTAGAAGGTGCAGATGAAAAATCAAGTGGATACGATCCAATATTGGCTTATTTTTATAACAACCACCATCATAAATTAATGGACTACTCATATTTGAAGTGGGATGTTACGTCAGATTTACAAGCAGCACAGATAGTGGCAAATTTACGTAAGGGTCAAAAAGATGTAGAGCCTGCATATTATTTAGCAAAAGATTATTACAATTCATTTGGGCAAAGTCACAATCGCAATGCGGTTTTTGATAAAGTAGTTACTAAAGTTCAAGCTTGGATGGATAAAAATAAGATCGAAACATTATAGGAGATAGTTATGAGTATTTTAAAAGCAGTAGGAAGTTTACTAGGTGGTGATACGATAAAAGATGTAGGTAATATAATTGATAATTTACACACGTCAAAGGAAGAAAAAGCCGAAGCAAAACAAAAGATGGAACAAATTTTAGCAGCTGCAGAACAAGCTGCACAAGCACAAGTATCTGCCAGATGGGAAGCAGATTTAAAACATGGTAGTTGGTTAAGTAAAAATATAAGACCATTAACTTTAATTTTTCTCACTGCAATATTTACTATATTAAGCATCTTCGATGGAAATCTCGGAGAATTCACAATAGGTGAAGCGTATGTACCAGTTTATCAAACTCTACTAATGACCGTATACGCTGCATATTTTGCTGGTCGTTCAATAGAAAAAGTTAAGAAGGTAACAAAATGAAACCAATAAAAGAAGGCGAAGCCGAAAGAAAAGAATACCAAGAGTACTTTAAGAAAAATAAGTTCTTTAGAAAGGACTTGATTAAGGTAGAAAAATATGTAAAAGGAGCGCCATCTTTTATGAAACGCGGTGAGATTGGAATGGCAACACAAATGTTGAGAGATGTTAAGTTTGTTGTAGATAACGTATTGGAAGAAATAGCCGATGAGTTTCAAATGCCAGAATTACTAGATCATGTAGTAAATGAAAATAAAACAATATGTCCACAGTGTGAAGGAAAAGGATGTGATCATTGCGATGGAAAGGGTTATCATGTAGGCGAAGCGTTTGCTAATGATGCTCAACGTAAAGCTGTATGGGCTGCGAAGAACGATAAGAAAAAAGCAAAAAAAGAGGCTGCAACTCCAAAATCAAATCCAGAATATTTTAAAGGCCTATCTAAAAAGGACAAAGAAGAAAGGCAAAGAGTTATTAAGAAAAGAAGCAAAATGAAAGACAACGATCCAGACGCGTATAAAGGATTTAGATCGGATAAGGGTGTAAAAACCAAACCTTCTAAATGGAATGCAAAATTTAAAAAGATGTACGGAGAATTATCTGAAGATCAGAAGAAAATTGTACATGAAAAATTATCTGCTAAAATTAAAAAGGCTTTGAAAAATAAAGCCAAAAAAGCTAATGCGCCTCAAGGTGCACTGACTACAGTTTACAATAAAGGGTTGGCTGCTTGGAAAACAGGTCATAGACCAGGTGCAAGTCAACATGCGTGGGCAATGGCAAGAGTAAATTCATTCCTAGCTGGTGGACCTGCAAGAAAAGTAGATGCGGCACAGTGGAAACAAGTTTCTAAACACAGAAAAAAGAAGTAATGCCTGCTACTTCAAAAAAGCAACAAAAATTTATGGGCTTAGTTAGAGCCCTACAAAAGGGGAAAGTATCTCCGTCAAAGGTATCAAAAAAAGTTAAAGATGTAGCAAAAGATATGAAACCAAAAGACGTAAAAAAGTATGCTTCTACCAAACATAAGGGATTACCTAATAAGGTTAAGAGTGAAGCCAAAAAAATGTCTGATAAAGACGTGTACAATTATCTTATGTATATGAAAAAATTTAAGCCAGATATTTGGAGAGATTTACAGGGAAATAAAAAAGTAAAAAAGATTATGAAAAAATTTGAATCTATAAATGAAAAAGCTTGTTGGTCTGGATATAAACAGATTGGCATGAAAAAGAAAAATGGTAAGAAAGTTCCCAACTGTGTTCCAGAATCTTATGATGTTTGGAACGAAGAAACTGGTATCGGATACACTCTTACTCTTGATCATTGCGGATGTGAAGACAACATAAATGAGGCCGAGTACCAGGGGCGTAAAGTAAAATTAAACAAACCTATGCAAGGTGATTCTGCAAAATTTAAAGTATATGTCAAGAATCCCAAGGGCAATGTTGTTAAGGTAAATTTTGGCCAAAAGGGTGCAAGGATAAAAAAGTCTAATCCTGAAAGGAGATCTAATTTTAGAGCAAGACATAATTGTGATAATCCTGGACCAAAACATAAAGCAAGATATTGGAGTTGTAGAAAATGGTAAGCCTAAAAGAAATTTTAAAAATAAGTGAAGATATTGATTATCAAAAATACGCTGCTACTAAGCGTGACGTTAAGAAGTTAGAAATGAAATGTAAAAAAGCAGAAAAGCTTTTGGCTGAAATTGCTAAAGACTTTAAAAAAATTCACAACGGAGCTCCGTCAAGTCATACAGTATTGTATAATAACAGATACAAATTTGAAGATCTAGCAAGAGATGCAGCTGTTTTATTTGATGGTTGGTTTACCTTTCTATACGAAGATGGGGATTATATAAAATAAGAATTTATTATGTACATATTTATAAACAACACAACGAGACTTACACATGAGCTACTATAACGAAGCATTATTAAAGCATATTATGATCAACGTTGCCCAAGAGGGTAAAGATCACTATCAAAAGTTTTTTAATGCAGCCATGAAAAAGTTTGGCATCAAATCACCTCAAGAATTATCTCCAGAAAAGAAAAAGGAATTCTTTAACTATGTAGATGACAATTATAAAGGTGTAAACGAAGCTTCTATGTACGATAAAAAGAGTGGTCTAGAAAAGCTAAAGAAACTTAAAAAGACTGATGATGCTAATATAATAAAAGTTCAAAAGAAAAAAGCAAAAATGCACGGTGATGATATAACCATGTATATGCTTTGGACAAAAAACACACACCACTCTTCAGTACAAAATCCTTACGGAGTAGAGATGCTAAGGAAGGGAAAGAAAGCCGCATATTTGGTACCAATCAAAGAAGGTAAGCTAAGTGGAAAGGTTAAGAAAGCCGTAGAGATAGCAATCAAAATGAGTGGTAACATGACTGGAGCCGTAAAGAAAATTGAAAAGATAATGAAGGGTTTATCTTCTGATGATAAAGTTCAAGCTGCTTTAAGATTGGCAAACGAAGGTAAAATCAATGAATTAGATTGGAACCATGATTTAAGTAGAATGGCTTCTGAGATAGATAGATTATTTAGGATGGCTAAAATTAAAGTGATAAAGCATGTACCGTATAAGAGACAATTCAGATCAGGTGATGCTGCACTATATGGAGCATTCATTACTGTAAAAGATTTAAATGGTGATAAGACAGTTCTACCAATGGAGATAGATAAAAAGGGTATTATAAGATATGCTGGTGGACCAAACAACTGGCATAAATACGAAAAGATCGGTGCTCTTAATATGAGTCACGCAAGACCTAGAGACTATCTAAAAATAAAAACTTACGCTAGAAGTATTGATTACCTTAAACAGTTTGCAAAAATGCCAGGATTTGGTCAAGATGTTATAAGAAGAAAAGAAGTAAAAGAATCAGTCAAGGAAGTAGCAGCACCATTAGTTGATAAACTAAATGACGCTATAGCCGATGTAGAATCTTTATTAGGTGTCATAAATAGCGAACATGCAAATGATGCATTCGAAAAAATTAAACCATCGAAGAGGGCATTAATAGCCTCACTTAAACTATTGAAAAAGGTGAAATAAAATGAAAAAATCAGAATTAGCAAAAATGGTAAAAGAAGAAGTTGCCGCAATAAGAAAGCTTAATGAGGCTGATGTAACTTTGCCAGCAGAAGTAAAACGATTTATGGGAAAATTTGTAGGAGCCCTCAAATCTTCAGGTCTAAATAGAAAAAGACAGCTAGCTGTTTTAGGTGGAGTTATCAACGCTATGAATTTAGAACCAAGTAAATTAATGATGATGGTCAAAAAGATCAAGAGAGGAATGTCAGTAGATGAATTTAAGGTATTCGAAGGCAAACTTTTAAAAGAAGATAAACTGACACCTGAGCAAAAGAAATTTGCTACTCCTATTTTTCAAGCAGCTGCTAAAAAGGGTGGATTTAAAATTAAAAAGATTTACATGTCACGTCAACCAATATGCGAAATACATGTTTTCCAATACGGTAGAGATAGTGGCAGTTTGTTTAGCGTTTGGGGAAATACTCTAACACAAAAAGCAGCAAATGAAATTGGAAAAGCTGTTGTGAAAAATGATAGGGACTTTTTTATGGGAGAGAAATCTTACAGACCAAAGTTTAAAATTTCGAAGGATACAGAATATTTGTATCTACGGGAAGCTGCAGACTTCGCTGGTATAAAATACGATCGCGATGAGTATGACAGATTATTTAGGAACAACTAATGATTAAACTACGAGATATATTAGCAGAATCAGAGCAAGAAATAATTAACGAAGGAACCAGATGGATGGTTGGAGTTGAAGGTAGGAATGGTAGAATATCTGCAACCTACGGTCATTATGATGGGTATCCAAAACATACTGGTAAATTATTAAAAAAATACTATAATAATCCTGCAAAGGCTCAAGAATTATTAAAGCTTGGAAAAGCTGGTATATCGTTTTTAGATAAGAGTATGAAGGGCGGAAAGGGACACTCATTTAACAATCCCAATCCCGATGAAACAATATTTTATGGCCGAGATCGTGGGGAAAAAGGCAGTATGATGAGCAAGTATAGAGATAGAAACTCTGTAAAGTTTAACAGTGGAGAAGAGTACGCTTACATTTATAGTTTGAAGGATAAGAAGTGGTACTATAAATCCGAATATGATGACGAGTTCCAAGAATTATAAGGAGTACAGTAATGATTAAATTAGTACCATTATTACCGATTAACAAATTAAGCTCTAGTAAAAATGCCTTTGGTAAAAGGGTAAATGAGGTGGAGGAATCGGTTGCAGAAGATGATATGAAGGCCGCAAAAAAATTAAGAAACAACTTAACTGCTATCATACAAGACATTGATAAGCACATGTCAATAATAGAGAAAGAGCTTAGTAATTTCAATTCTCCAGGTTTAAAACATGCATTTATAGATGCGCTTAGAATTGGAACGAAAAGACAGGGAAAATTCGACTTGTCTGCTGCTAAACGAAAACTAGATGATTACTACAAAAGATAATGAAAGAATACGAGGTAGCATTATCCGATAAGGAGAGTAGGCAGGGTTACCAGCTATACGACGTTAAATATAAACGAAAAATTGTATGGACAGGTCCTGCAAAACCATTAATAAAGTACATAGGTAAGGTTTTAAAATCAAATAAAAACGCAAGAAATTTTATATCGTACGTTGAAAAGAATGGGTCCGGACTAATTAAGATGGATAAGTTTGGACGAGGAAAAATAAAAGAAGGCTTTGGTATGAGTGATACAAAAAAAGCCTTTTTGATGCTTAGAATTTGGGGTGATAGTTGGAAGGTAAACATGGGTAAAGTGTTTAAGGGCATTAACTCAGATAAACCAACTATGATCAAGCGAGGATTGAAGGAACTTAAAATCCTTCATAAGAAGATAGAAGAACAAATCGAGGAGCTAATCTAATGAAAAACATCTTAAAATATGTTCTTTCCATAGTATTCCTATTTGCAGCTGTTCCAACAGCAAATGCTGCTGCGGCTGACATGAATATGGCTGGTATGGAAGAAGTCAAGAAAAAGAAGAAGAAAAAAGGCAAGAAGATCGGTGGTAAAAAGGGTAAGAAATCTAAGAAGGGTTTTTTCTCAAAGATTTTCGGAAGTAAGTAAATGAATAATCCTATTGCAAAATTTTATAGTTGGCAAGTTAACTCAGGTGCATTAGATGGATGGACGTCGTATCACTTAGCTGCGGGATTGTTCATCGCTAAAGTTGCGCAATGGCTCGGAGCTACAGATTTCTGGGCAGTAATGTGGGTTGTCATTATAGGTGTTGCATGGGAAATATTTGAATATATCGTCGAAGGTACAGAAGAAACCTATGGCACAAAAGAACGCTGGGCTTGGAATACTGGAACCGATTTATTCGTAGAGATAGCAGCAGCATGGTGGATGGTAATTTAAAACCGTATCGGAATTATAGACCGTATACCGACGAAGAAATACGAAACGAACAAGACGAGTATTTCGAAAACGATGCTACCAAGAAAGCTTTACCTGGGCTTTTTAGGGATAGGGATGATGTTACACAAGATATTAAAGATTCACATTTAGAACTTTTAGATGCAGAAGAATTGCAACGTTTACATAATTCAGATGTTGCAGAAATCTTATCAGAACCTACTCATAAAGCTCGTATGCTGTCAACCTTAAGGTTAATGAAACACTACGGTAAGAACTATAGATCTCTGTACCGAGCGTTTGCAAAACAGCAAAAATTACCTCCACCATTGGTAGTAAGAGATGCAAATTTAGCATTGTATCTGTTGGCGGGAAATTCTAGAATGATGATGGCTGCCGCCTTTGGTTATAATATGCCAGTAAAAATAATTGAATTTAGTGAAAAAATGGTAACTGAAGCAAGAATAGATAAAGATGATTTAATGACTGTGGCTATAAAAGTAGCTAACATGTATGGAGTAAGATCTAAATTAAGGTTTTCTAAAAGTGCAAAAAACAAAGCCGATTATGACTGGGTAAAGGATATAATTACGTTAGATCCTAGACCAGATGATATGTTGGATTTTATTGAGTCAGTGTTACATGAAATTGACCATGCAAAAATGAGATACAAGTATGGTGCATCTAGATATGAATCTGAGTACACTATTGCAGGACAGCTAATGGTTGATAAGGGAAAAGACTTTTATTGGGACAATCCCTTTGAGAAACAAGCAGAGGACTTTGCAAAAAAGAATGCGAAAAAAATATATAAAAAATTGAATTTTAAATAATTTACCTTATATATATTATCAGTAGCATGCGAAACTTAGTTCGGTTATTCGAATCAGATTACCTTTCCCCCAGATTAGGCTTACGTTTTGATTTCGAAAACAGAAAAAGAACTAATACAAATGCTAAAGCTATTAAAGCTAAAGTAAAAAGGTTGTAAAATAAACTTAAACTTAAAAAAACTACTCTTCTAATATGAAAGCAAGAAGTGCTAAAAATAAAGGAAAGAGATTACAGAATAAAGTCAGAGATTTACTAGTAGAAAAATACAGTAAAGTTCTAGAACCTGGTGATTTTAAAAGTACTACAATGGGAGAATCAGGTATAGATATTCAGTTATCTCCAGCTGCTAGGAAGAAATTTCCTTGGGCAATAGAATGTAAGAATCAAGAAGCTATCTCTATATGGAAATGCTTAAAACAGGCAGAAGATGCAGCTATAGATGAGAAGCTTAAACCATTATTAATATTTAAAAGAAATAAATCAAAAATCTATGCTACAGTTGAGCTAACAGATTTTTTAGAGTTACTAGATGGACAAGAAAAGTAGAGTTTTTGGTATACTAGATTCGTTTATTCCTAGAGGTGGAGTAGAAGCCAAAGGTCCAGAACTTATATTTTACTGTCCTTTTTGTGATCATCATAAGAGAAAATTACAAGTAAATGTAGATTCACAGCAATGGCATTGTTGGGTGTGTGATGCTAAAGGAAGATCTATATTCTCTCTAGTTAAGAAAATTGGTGGAGCTACAAAACAAATATACGAAGAACTATCCCAAGTATATAACACATATAGAGACACGTATGCATCTAAGGGTGAAGTTGTACAAGTTAAGTTACCAAAAGAATTTCAGTCTTTATCAATAAATGAAACCTCGTCTGGTATTGTTAAATTACATGCTTTAAAATATTTGAAAGAAAGAGGAATAACTGATGAAGATATTGCAAAGTATAATATTGGATATTGCATAGATGGAGAATACAGTAATAGAATAATAGTTCCGTCTTATGATTCAAATGGAATACTAAATTATTTTGTTGGAAGATCTATATATCCTAGCAAATTAAAATATAAGAACCCACCAGTTACTAAAAATATTGTTGCATTCGACTTATACATAAATTGGAATATGCCAATAGTAATATGTGAAGGTGTGTTCGATGCCATGGCAATAAAAAGAAATGCAATTCCATTATTGGGTAAAACATTGCCAGAAGCATTACTAAAAAAGATAGTTTTTAATAAAGTACCAGAAGTTATATTGGCTTTAGATGCTGATGCTTTAGCTACATCAATAAAAATTTCTCAAAGACTGATGAGATATGGAATAACTACATCTAGAATTACAATAGAAAATGAAGACCCTTCAGATTTGGGCTTTTCTAAGATGTTAAAGTTGACAGACGAAAGAATCAGAGTAGATCATTATAATACAATTTTACAGAAAATAGCCTCAGGGAGTATATGAAGATAAAAACAAAGTTCAGAGTGTTAAAGAAAATATACCACATATCTGACATACAAATAAGAAATCTTAAACGACATACAGAATACGAAAGAGTATTTGAAAACCTGTATAAATTCTTACGTAAGGATAACGATGGCAATTCTATGGTGTACATAGGTGGAGATATTGCCCATAGTAAGACAGATATGTCACCAGAATTGGTAGATCAGTTATCTAGACTGTTTAAGAATTTGGCCGATATATGTCCAACCGTTATCATTGCGGGAAATCATGATTGTAATTTAAATAATAGATCTAGATTGGATGTGTTAACACCTATAGTTGATAATCTAAAACATCCAGATTTACATTATTGGAAAGATACTGGAATTTACTATGTTGGTGGAGTTGGATTTGGGGTATTAGATGTATGGGATGATGAAAATAATATGCCTAATCCCAAAGACATTAAATCTGATACTAAGGTTTTATTATATCATGGTACAGTAGATAAATCAAAAACAGATTTAGGCTTTGCATTGCCTAGTGCCGTTAAATTAAAGGATTTTAATGGTTACGATATGGTAATGTTAGGTGATATTCACAAAATGCAAACTATGCAAGATTATAAACCTGGTAAAGTTACAAAACCAATTGTTAGATATTGTGGTTCTTTAGTTCAACAGAATCATGGTGAAACATTAAAGGGTCATGGAGTTTCTGTATGGGATGTTAAGAATAGAACTTTCAAACACGAAGAAATAGAAAACGTTTATGGATACGTTACTCTAGACATTGAGAATGGATTGGTACCACAAGTTGATGATTTACCAGAAAAAGCTAGACTAAGACTTAGGGTAAAAAATACGTCGCAAACTGATCTTAAAAAGGCGTTAACGGTTATTAGACATAGGTACAATCTTAAAGAAGTAGTATTGCAAAACTTAGATGAATTTAGAGTAGATTCAGATTCTGGAGAATCAGTGGATTTTGGAGATGTGTCAGATCCTAGTGTACAAAGTAGTTTAATATGCGACTATTTAAAAACACATACAACAGTTTCAGACGAGGTTTTAGAAAAAGTAAAGAAGATTAATTCAGAGTTGTCTACTCAAATTGTAGAAGAAGGTCCACAAAGAAATGTACATTGGAAATTAAAGAAATTTGAATTTTCAAACATGTTTAGTTATGGAGAAGATAACGTTATTGACTTTTCAAAAATGAATGGAATAGTTGGATTATTTGCAGCTAACGCAAGCGGTAAGTCCAGCTTATTAGATGCTATAACCTTTTGCTTATTTGATAAAAGTACTAGGGCGTGGAGAGCTGAAAATGTAATGAATCATTCTAAAAATGAGTTTACATGTAAGGTGGAGTTTGAAATAGGAAATGAAACATTTTTTGTAGAACGATTCGGTCACGTTACTAGAAGAGGTTCAACTAGAGTAGATGTTGACTTTTACAAGATAGACGAAAATGGAGACAAAGTATCGTTAAATGGAGATCAACGTGCTAGTACAAACAAAAGTATAAGAAGTATTATTGGTACTTACGAAGACTTTATTTTGACTAGTTTTTCTTCTCAAACAAATAGTGCAGTTTTCTTAGATCACAATCAAACAGAAAGAAAAGAAATATTATCAAAGTTTTTAGGATTATCTGTTTTCGATCAGCTTTATGTATTGGCTCAAAAGGAATCAAGTGGTTTACAGCAAATGTTAAAAAACTTTACAGATGTAGATTATGATTTACAATTAGCAGATATTGAAGGTTCGTTAAGGGAAAATGATAAAAAGATAGGCCAATTACAATTAGAAATAGAAACCAAAGAAAACGATATTAAAGATGCAGAATCTAAATTGTATGATCTTATGAAATCTTTAAAGCCAATCGATTCTGATGTAGAAGACGTATCAGTTCTAAACAATAATTTAGAAACAGCAGAAAGTAAAGTTAAAAATAAAGAATCTGGTTTGATCCAATTACAAAAGGAAATAACTGATTTGGCTTCTGAATCTTCAGCAATAGAAGGAAGACTAAAGTCTAATAAATTTGAAAATATAAATCAACGACTAACTCAATATAATTTCTTATTAGATAAACGAGTGCAGACACAAAATGATGTTGACAAATTAAAAATAGAAGTAAAATCTAAATTAGATAAAATTGCAACGTTAGGAGATTTAGAATACGATCCTAATTGTGATTTTTGTGTTAATAATGTATTTGTTAAGGATGCAGTAAAGACTAAAGAAGATTTAGAGACAGATAAAAGTAGAGCATCTAAATTAGTTGGAGTATTAAAGAACTTGGACAACAAGATAAAGATAGATGAAGATATTCCAGAAATTAGTAAAGAGCATAGAAGTTTATCTGGAGAATTAGTCGAAATTTCAGATCATGTTAGACGAATGACTGTAGAAGAACGTGTTAGTAAAACAGAATTAGAAAAAGCAAAAAGTGAAGTTATTTCAATTGCTGATAGTATTAGAAAAAGTAAACGCTATCAATCTGATTTAAAATATAATGAAGAAGTTCAGGTGAATATTGATGAAACACGGTCAAACGTAGAAGGTATGACATTCAATCTAAAAGCTATGAATTCAGATATGCAACAATATTCTGGTAAACGTGTGGCTTTACAAACTAATAAGACTAACATATTAGATACAATAGAAAAAGTAAAAGACTTAGAGAAAAAATTCGAAGCATACAAATATTACCTAATGGCTGTTGGTAAAGATGGAGTGTCTTATAATTTAATTTCTAAGATTTTATCTACTGTTGAAATTGAAGTAAACGACATCCTATCTCAAATAGTCGATTTTACGATAATGTTTGAAATGGACGGAAAGATGGTAAACAATTACATTTGTTATGGTGACGATAAACAATGGCCACTAGAGTTAGCATCTGGAATGGAAAAGTTTATATCGTCATTGGCAATAAGAATAGCATTGACAAACATTGCAAGTTTACCAAGACCAAACTTCATGGCAATAGATGAAGGATGGGGATCGATGGATTCAGATAATATAAACTCTGTTTACAAACTATTTGAATATCTAAAGAATAAGCACCAGTTTAGTTTGATAATATCACATGTGGATACTATGAGAGACTTTACTGATACCCTACTCGAGATTAAACAAGAGGATGATTACAGTAAGATTACCTTTTAATTTCGCTCTTTAATGGGGACACGCTAATTGTGCTCTCTATCTTGTGTTTATGATCCAACATCAGCTTGTTCAGGAACGAACTAAAACTTCTATAGTTCCCAATCGCGTGTTCTTTGGTCCATTCACACAATTCAGTGTCAAGATATACACACATTCGCGCTCTATTCACGGTTTTTTTCATTTTAATAAGTTATATAATTTTTATATAACATAAATATAACTTTCGATTGTTTTTTTATCTTGTATTTCCATTGTGTAATATTTATGTATGATTAACACCTAACTTACAATTATATGGCAATTAAAAGAAAACAAGTTTTTGATCAAGGATTATCTCAAATTCAAACGCTGATCTCTGAAGAGGCAGCAGTATCAAAATATTTTAACATAACTGACGTACCAAACGAATTACCAATGGGTAAGTCGTCTATGTTGATTATGGGATCCAAATTCCTAAAGGATAATGTTGTCATCAAAATGGAGTTGATTGACAATGCTGGTACACCAATATATTTAGAGCCAGTTTTTGGTTATGAAGAAAGTAATGGAATTAGGGTTGGAATAGAGATATATCCAGATGTTGCACCAGGTGCCGCTACGTTGACAATGTTGGGAGAGTTAGATCCAGAACAATTTGAAGAACCAATACCACCTGAATTTCAAGGAATCTATAATGTAAAGTATACAAGAACTATAACAATAAACAAAACGATTCCAAATTCTAGACCGATCAGGTTTCATAAGAGACCCACCATTAATATATCGGAAGTAATAAAGGGGCAGATAACTGCAGATGCTGCTACAACTGGATCGTTATCACAAGATGTAGGTTTTCTAGTAGGTGTTCCTGCACCTGGAACAGAAGGAAATAAATTTCAAATAGATGCAGCAAATTATGGTGAAATACCAACGTATACAAATCAAGTATATGGGTTTAATCCAATTGGTAGCAGTGAAGAATATGAAATTCCAAATAGCGCATATACATTCACACTGGAAAATGCAAATTTTTCTGCATCGATGGTTGGTGGAACATTAACAATAACAGATCCGTCATCATCACCAAATTTTCAAACTAATGCTACTGCAGTTACTCCACCATATTCGGCTAGAATTAGTAAAGTTGTTAATAGAAAAACTATTGAAGTACAGAAACCGTTTGGAATATACGATTCTGGAAGTGGAGAATATCTTGTTTCTTCAATGGCTTCTAGTTCATACACCATTAATTGGCCTAATGTGCATGAATATGTTTCTAGTAGTGTAAATTTTAAATCTTTTGCAGATGTTAGATTATCAAATTTAAGAACATTTTCAGGGGATGTACAAAGGGTTGCTGTTTATGTAAAAAATAACGGGCCGTTTGGAAGCTGGTCTAAGATTATAGATACACCAGTAGAATCACCAGAATTATTGGTTGACAATTTATCGTTAACCAATACTACAAGAATTGGATTTTACAGTGGTGATGATGTTTTTACTACATATTGGAATGCATTCTCTGGTTCCTTTGGTACTGCAAATGCATTAACATTGCAAACCTATGCAGAAGATGATTATTTACAGAATGCATTAATAATTTCTTCTTCTACATCACACGCAGATTCTAGAAGTGACAGTCAAATTAAGTTACAGCTTAAATCCGATTACAAGATGGATTTTATTGAGGATACACAGTATAGGGTAAGTGGAAAAATAGTATCTGATAATAGACTCGGAACTAAAAATACAGTTAGAGCACAATTTCACATGTCAGGATCTGCATTCGGAATGTCAGATGACTCTGGTGATTTAGGTTATGGAAGACTAATTGGTGCATTAGAATACGACGATGCAGTTGGAAAAGTAAATGGTATAGAAGATCCAACATTTGAAATAGTATTCGAACCAGATATGACTGGAG